>Ga0181391_1000096_pt1 | contig 24698 bp, 21 predicted proteins | sample 14SPOviralmetaG_FD_130080 | JGI IMG/M metagenome (GOLD analysis project Ga0181391, IMG submission 130080) | Marine viral communities from the oligotrophic San Pedro Time Series (SPOT) site, San Pedro Channel, CA, USA - 14 SPOT_SRF_2010-08-11 | ecosystem: Environmental > Aquatic > Marine > Strait...
ACACAAACACACATGACAATGATGAACGATAACACCAACACCCGCTCCTTTGCGGAAGCTCTCGGCAAAGCCATCTCATTTGGCTCCTGTATCACCACCTGTGATGCCCTGCTCAACCCGCAATCCTATGGGTACTTCTATCCCGCTTACGACAGCGACCCAATCGTGTGCTCACCGACAGACCCAAAGGGGACGTTCGAGTATTGGATGGATTTCTTGCAACAGGCACAGAGGTTTGCTACCAAGAACAATCAGGACCCTGACACATGGGGCATCCGAATGGTGTTCAACCAAGGCAGAGGCTCGGTAAATCTCGATCTTGTGCGTGTGGAGTACATCAAGGACAGGATGCTTGACATGGCAGAGAACGACAAGTGGGCGTGTCCAAGTATCATCTACAAGTTCGGACGCAATGAGGCGGTCGAGTCTGTCTACCTCACCAAAGAGGGACGCTCCCCGCACCCACAGGAAGACGACCCCGCTGGTCGTGCCGAGGTAGAGGCTGGGCGGAACCGCAAGGCGGACGACCTTGACGAGTGGATGTCAATGAACATCAGCTTCGAGGAATAACATAGCGGTTAGCGCCTATAGCTCAGCGGTTAGAGCATCCGACTCATAATCGGCAGGTCCTTGGTTCAAATCCAAGTAGGCGCACAACAATCTCCTGTTCAGAGGTGTGAATTGGTGTAGATGGATTCTATGCCCGACCTCACCACATTAGGGAACAGGTGCGGAATGCCCCATCCGAATAAGATAACACGGGGAAGTCGTCGAAGTGCACTCGGCGCAATAGCCCACGTAGCTCAGGGGATAGAGCAACTGCCTTCTAAGCAGTCGGTCGCAGGTTCGAATCCTGCCGTGGGTACAAACAAACAAACAGGTAGAAATCATGAAAGAAATTAAGGCCCCCAAGAACTACGTAGTGGCAACCTCCAGCCCGAATGCCCCCATGCAGTTCATCAGTGAAACGAACTCAGAGGAACTTTCACAGGCTACACGCTTCACTATTTTAGAAGCTTCACGCCAAGCTCTGATGGCTAATAAAGACCTTGGATACATGAAAAGCCCTCAAAGGGTTGGGGTATTCAACGTGGTAAACGTGGGTGTGACAGAAACACTCTAACCTCCCCTTAAGGGAAAAATAAATTTGGTAGATACAAACATTTACCTTAACTTTGTCAACGGCAATTCAGCCAATCAGAAAAACACACACAATGAGATTACCTACACTCCGTACTGCTCCCCACTACTTCATCATCGACTCCATCGGTGGCATGAACGAGGGATACTCAGAGACCACCTGCCGCCGCATCGAGGATGTCGTGTCCCCCGAATACGGCAAGTCTATGGTTGAGGAATACCTCGACCAGTGGGCGAATGACATCTCCCTGTACTACGACGAAACCCACTCGGTTGACATCAATTTCATGCACGAGGAATGCCCACGAGGTGGGTGGCACAAGGTCACTCCAATCTTACCTGATGAAGCGGAGATAGAGGAATTTCACACGCTCTTCATCCAAGTGTATGACGGGATAATGCTTGGGGACGGCGTGGTTGTGTATGACCAAATGGACGACAGCGTTCAAACCATCACACACAAGTCCACTGCCATCCGTGTAGCTGAGGAGGCTACCACCATCGAGGTGGAGCGCATCAAGCAGAAGGTGTACGACGAAACCAACCACGGCGGGTGGGACAGACATTACACCTTCAGCCTCATCCAAGCTTACGACTCACTCGCTGACGTAGTGCGTTGCCTTGAGTTCCCACAGCCCTGCATGATTGACATCGACGACTGCTGTCTGCACTTCTTCCCTGTACAGGCCATGAAGGTCATGACCTACAACGGGAACAACGTAATCATCACACTCTAACACCCACAGATATGTACGACCACAACTGGAAACAAGAACGCATTGACGGCGTTATGAAAGAAATCAGTGGCATGACCTTAGCTGACATTGCGAGGCTTGTCCTGACCGAGAGGTTTAACAGGAAGGCGAAGGAATACGAGGTCAACTGGTTGGACGAGCTTGCCAATGCCCTGCGTGATGGGGACAGCTTCAACGAGACTGACCTGTACGACGAGCTAATGGGCAATCCGAAGAAAGAACTCGTAAAACGATACAAGGACGTATGAATTGGTACATATACAACTTTCATGGCGGCGGCTGGAATTCATGCCAAGCCACAGACATTCGATCCGCCCGCAAGCAAGAAGCCGAGAGGTGGGCAGACTCACCCAACCTCATCCCCAAGGATGACTCCTTCAGGAAGGTGACTTGGAAGGAGCTTGAAGAAATTTACAGAATGACAGCAGATTGATGAAGATTAAAGAAGTAATTAAAACCGCAACCTTTTGGGAGCTGGTCATATGGACCTGCTTAGTATTAATCGGATGGACCATCGCTGGAGCCATCACAAACTACATGACATGAACGAGAAAATGTACAAGCTTGCTATCAAGGCAATCAATAACCTCATCGAGGCAGACGAAGTAGAGGACGACCTGTATGCAGACGCATTGATGGTGAAGCAGTTTATGGTGGACACAGCCGCGCAGATTCCTGTGCCTGTACCCTTCAATGAAGGAGTGGTCCCTGCAATGCAAACCACTATCGAAGGCGCACAGAAGCGCATCGCCGCAGTCATTGACTGGTACTACAATACTGGACGTAAGTGCGCCAACGCCCCTAAACTCGACTACATTGCCATCTTCCTCGAAGGCGTGGGTGACGAAATGGCCGCCATGACGAGCGCATACAGCTCCCTGCACGACAGGTATGTACAAGGCATCGACGACTACACCGAGTGGAAGGGCCGCTTGGATGCCTTGGATGTAGAGGTGGCTAATCACCTCGCAGACAAGATTAAGATGCAGAAGGAAATTGCTCGCCACGAAGCTCAAGCCAAGATTGACAAGGCTACTATCCATGCGATGGAAAGCAGGATGATTAATCTGTTGTCGTCAAGAAACGGAGCTCATGATAACCGATGAGCACATGGCGGAGCTTCGTCGCCTCATAGACGAATACTCTAAAAGGGTATCGAGGAACCCTGAGGACAGGTTGTCCACTATCATCCTCGACGCAACACTACGTGACTATGAATCGAAAATCAGAATCAACCTTTCAAATGACGACACTTCAACTACACCGATTGATGTCGATTACTGAGGATGCAATCTCAAAACTCAGAGAAGAGAACTACGCAAAGTCTGTCTCTGTCCGCAAGAGATTTGACAACCTACAGGACGACCTCTACGGGAAACCAATCAAATAGAACATATGACAAACAGCAAAGCAATTAGAATGGTGGCTGACATCACAAGTGAGCAGTCCAAAGAAGATGTAATCGCCAAGGTGTATGCTTGCGAAGACATCCTGGAGCAAGACGTACAGGAGTGGTTGGACATCCCATTACCCCTGCACCTCAATCAATTCATTGAGCACTGCAATTCAATCGCATCAAAATTCATCGACGAGAAGTGCGAAATCTTCGGGTATGACGATGGGGTCAAAATCGAGATGCACAACCTCAGGGACAAGACAGAGAGTATCATCATTGCGATGATCAAGTACGCCGCTTGTTACGGCGCAATCAGCAAGGAAGCAAGGTCAGAACGCTGACTTGCGGGGCGGACGGATGGTGTACAGGGAGAGCCTGTAACAGGGTCAGTGTTGTGACCTCTGAGAAACAAAGTCCGCCTTTTCCTTGCATAATAACAAAACACACACTAAATTCACAGAATGAAATTCAATCCACACAATAGGAAGCTACTCATGCTCTCCTCAATAGAAAGCTACTATAGCGCAATTGGGATGGTCCCCAACGATACTCGAAAAACAGACCAAGTAATGGCACGTAACGCAATCGGAGTTGCCCTAAGCCAGTGGGCTGACAGCCAACAAGAGGTCGCCGAAGTCCTAAACAGAGACAGGTCTACAATAGCCCACATGACTCTCGGACACGAAGACAACTTAATGTACTGGAAGGGTTATGAAGACCTTTACAAGATGGCCGTAATGATTGTAGACAACAGGTTGTGCGCATCAAGCAAGGCAGACAAGCTTGCGTCTATAACCAACAAAATTTACATCTTAGAACAAGAAGCCGCAATCCTGCGCAACGAACTAAACTCAATTTCAATTTCACAATGAACATACCAACATCAGTATTCCTGAACACCCCAGTCAGCGACTACTATCAATCCAAATCTTATGGGTCAGAAACCATGTTTCAGCACATGGCGAACATACTTCTCGATATCGTGAACGATGGCGATGAGTTCACCCTTGAGCAGGTAGCTCAAAACAATGTCAGGTACGAGTCACCCGAACACACAAGACGAGCGATGCGAATCGCATTTGAGTTTGAGGCCGCAGACCCGTTCTTTCACTATTGCCAGAGTCAAGGCTTTAAATTCGGGGTTATCGAAGAAGACGACATAGAGTGGGACATAGTCATGGTTCGCCTCAATGAAGTGATGTCAAACCTAAATCAAGAAGACATTGACATCGCAATTGAAGAGTTGGCATACTTTCAAAAGAAAGAGCGTGAATTCAAAGAATACTACATGAATATGCCCTTTGACCTTCGCAAAAAGGAGATTTCAGAAGAAGTCAATAGAATGCGAGAAAAACTAAACCTTTTAGAATCCTTTATAAAATGAGTAATTACAAATTCAAGACCACGAACATCCGTGGCAAGCAGTACGTTGAAGTCAACGAACGTATCAAGTTTTTTCGTCAAGAAGAACAATACAAGAACTGGGGGTTGCATACTGAGTTTCCCATGCTCACCACTGACGAATGCCTGTGCAGGGCCACAATCACTGATCGAGACGGGAGCGTTATTGCAGTGGGGCATGCCCACGAAGTGAAGACAGCTTCGAACATCAACAAGACGTCATACGTAGAGAACTGTGAGACGTCAGCCGTTGGCCGAGCACTTGCCATGTTAGGCATTGGTATCGACGCCTCTATCGCTTCAGCGAACGAGGTCAAAGAAGCCATAGCAAAGCAGGACTCCGCTTCAGTAGAGATGAAAGAAGAGAAGTTCAAGCATCCTGCCGCCGCAGAAGAGACTCCCGTGACCATCATGGACAAGGCAGTTAACTACATCAAGGGGCAACCCGACAAGGCAAAAGCATTCGACAGCATCATCTCCAAGTACGGGGACGACCTGAGCGACAAGCAGAAGGCTGGACTTAAAAAGTTTGTACGATGAATAACACACAGAAATTTCTACTGGCCTTCTCATTGGCCTCGATGACCCTCTCACTGACCTTATGGTTTACTGGGAGCGAACTACCCGCACTTTACGTAGGCATATGGTGTCCCACCGCATTGTCTTTACACCCTTATTTTAATGATTGATATCCCCAAAACCCTGGAGGAGAGGTACGGCAAGGCACACTTGTCGTACTCCTCTCTCAAGGTTGCTCTGACCGACATGGCTCAGTTCGACCTTTACATGAAGCGTAAGCTCAAGTTCGAGTCACCTGCACTTGCATTTGGTACGCTCTACGATATGCTCCTGTTCGAACGGGAGAGAGCCATGGAGGAGTACACCATCTTCTCAGACGATAAAGTCTTGGGTATGTGCTCTGATGCTACGAGAAAGATGAAGCGCCCGACGATGTCAGCAGACTTCAAGAGTATCAAAGCACAGATTGCTGAAGAAGCCAATAGCAACGGGAAGACATTGTGCTCCCCCGATGATTGGAAGATGGCGAACGACATGATCGACAGGTTGTATGCCTGTGGTCTTGGCGACCGATACCTCTCCAGTGGCAAGTACCAAGTGGAGTTCAACGAGATGCTCGGACCCGTAAAGGTCAGAGGGTTTCTTGACTGCCTCGGAGATGGTTACATCGTAGACTCTAAGTCAACCAAGTCTGTTTCAAAATTCAGATACAGCGTGAGAGACTTCAGCTACGATATTCAAGCCTACATTTACACTAAGGTCTTCGGTGTAGATAAGTTCTACTGGCTCGTACAAGAGAAGACAAACCCTTACCTGCCTGCAATCGTGGAGTGCTCGGAAGAGACCCTATTCGCTGGCGAAATGAAATTTAATGATGCAATTGAAAAGATTGAGAAGTTTCTTCGAGAAGGAGACAGCCCCGTTCAAGACTACCTTCAGTTTAAAGTATAAAGGACTACCATATTTAATTTATGGGCTAGGAATGTTGACAGCATACGCCGTAGGCATTACCTTAGCAATCACGTTAGCAAACAAATTATAACCACAATTCAATAAACAAATGAGCGATACTAAGTATGACTCCGTTCTCGTCGGCTGGGCCGATGACCCCAAGTACAATGACAATAACGAGCTGATGAGCTGGAACGTCCGATTGAAGGACCACGAGCTTAAAGACATGCTCGACCAGTACATGACCCTCAAAGACGATCAAGGTCGAGGGGGCAACGTGTACATCACACTCTTCATGAGTAAAAACGGCAAGGCTTGCGCCCGCGTATTCAACCCTAATAGCGAAGCCGCTAAGGAGAAGCGTGAAGCAAAGGCCGCCTCAGCTCCAGTAGCTAAGGATGACCTTCCTTTCTAAAGGGTTCGGGCTATACGCCATAATGGATTGGGGGTTGGGAGACGTTAAGTTTCTCAGCCCCCAAACTTTCTCTGGTAAAAAACACGGGAGGACAATGTCCTTCTTCGTTCACGCAGAGGACTACGACAAAGACTTCACCATTTCAATACCTAACTTCGACACCGACTTTCTAATCGTCTTTATACCCAACAAGGAAGGAGACAACTGCGTTGTGTTAGACGGGGCTGAAGCCTCAGAGATGATTGGAAAGAGAGTAGAGATGACTTGGATAGCAAAGAGATTAAAACGAAAATGGAATGCAGGACTCAAGACCTCCGATATACTCACTGACACTTGATATAGCCTTCAAAAAGGGCAAGAGAGTGTACAACAAAGAAGCGTGGGCGGTATCTCGATACAACACCCCGTCAGAGCTCATGGCTAAAAGCACTCAGACAATGGCGAGGCTAAAGCAAGAGTGTTACGGGAAGACATACAAAGGTGACCGCCGCGTCATTATAAAGAAAGTTCGATCTGAAAAGGTCGTTGGATATGTAAACAGCAATGCGATATGAAACCAAAGCATTATGACATGAAGATTCCTCCAGTGGAATTCATCGTAGAAAATGAAATCCCCTTCTTGGAGGCCAACGTAATAAAGTATGTGTGTAGACACAGACTCAAGGGTGGTAAGCAAGACATCCTGAAAGCAATTGAATACTTGCAATTCATAATTAAAGACCAGTATACCGATGAAAGTTACCTTCTTCAAAAACCTATACGACAAAAACGCCCCTCACCACGTAACTCTCCAGACAGCCCTAGAAAGAATCAAGGAGGGCCAGTCGAGAACTACGATTGAATCTGTTCGTGATGGCGACAAAGACGCAAAGAAGAAGCTCCCAATTGTATGTTTTAGCGGTGAATTCTCGGACCGCAGTGACGAGGGTCTGTTTGAACACAGCGGACTCATTGTACTGGATTTCGATCACATTGACGTTGAGAAATCGAAGAGCATCTTGGCTACTGACGCTCACGTCTATTCCTGTTGGGTTTCTCCATCGGGTGACGGGCTCAAGGCGTTGGTTAGGGTAACGAACCCTGAGAGACACCGAGACCACTTCAGAGCACTCAAGACTTACTTTCACAAGCAATATGACCTTGAGGTAGACGAGTCGGGTGTCAATGAATCTCGCGCATGCTTTGAGTCATACGACCCTGACCTAATCATTAACCCTGGAGCTGACAAGTTCGGAGCGTTTGCTTCTGAAAGGAGCGAACAAGTTCAGGAGGCCAAGCGTGGTGAGTTCACGGACTACATGAAGCTGAATCTTGCGTGTCGCATGATTCGCCAGTGTGATGACGGGGAGAAGCATAAGACTCTCCTGAGTGCCGCACGACTGGTGGGTGGATTTGTAGGGGCTGGAAGGATCGAAGAGGAGGAAGCCGTAAGGGTTTTGTTTAGAGAGATTGAGAAGCGAGACATAGACAGCGAGGCTCACGCCATCAAAACCATTCGAGAAGGATTGGAGAGGGGTAAACAAGACCCCATTGTAGATGTCATTGGAGCAGAGCAGGACGCACAGAGAGAGCTTCTAATCAATGATGGGGACATGTCCTTCATCTCTTCTGACGACGAAGACTTCAGGTGGATTGACGACTATGCCAACGGGCGTATCGCAGTAGGTCTAGACACGGGAGACCCTAACCTAGACAAATACTTCAGGTACAAAAAGGAGTTCACTATCATCAATGGACACAGCAACGTAGGTAAGACAACGATGATGTTGTATATGATGGTCAACTCTGCTCGACGTCACAACTGGAAGTGGGTTGTATACTCTTCGGAGAATAGAACTGCTTCTTTGAAGATGACGCTCATGCAGTTTGCTACCAACAGGAAGATTGGCGACATGACTTTCGACCAACGGAAGCTATCCTACCAATGGGTGAACGATCACTTCACTGTGATTTCAAACAAGGAAGTGTACAGCTATACGGACATCATCGTCTTCCTCCAGAAGATTTACAAGCAACAGAAGTACGATGCGGTACTGGTCGACCCATATAACAGCCTTAAGCTGGAGTTGTCGGGACAGGGTAATAGCCATGACTACCATTACCAAGCGGCTTCAGAGTTCCTTACATTCTCAAATGCCAATGACGTGGCTGTGTGGCTTAACATGCATGCCGTGACCGAGGCACAAAGGCGTAAGGGTGACGATGGGCTTCCTGTTGCTCCGTATGCAGAGGATACTGAAGGCGGAGGTAAGTTCGTCAACAGAGCAGACTGCTTCATTACCATACACAGGAAGGTCCAAGCCCCTGACAACAACGTCAAAAAGACCACCGAGTTTCACGTTCGGAAGGTGCGAGATGTAGAGACAGGAGGGCAACCTACTTCGTTGGATGAACCAATAACATTTACTATGGATGCATCAATGACAGCATTTAGGGCAACTGCAACGGGAGAGAAGCTGTTCCAACCCATTGGGGATGAGTTCAAAAACTACAAAACTTTTAAGTTGTCCCCAAATAACGGGTTCGCATCGATTTAAGCTGTACCTTGCCTATGTGAAGCGAAAGAGAGGACAGACTCCTAAGCGGAAGACTGCTAAGAAAAAGGATTTAGGGAGATACAAGAGCGGGTTAGAAAAAACCTGCGCAGATCTTTTATCTGAATACGGGCTAAGTTTCTGCTACGAAGAGCATGACTACTTACTGATGGACAAGTTCCGATACGAAGGAGTGTATTGGAAGATGACCTCGAAGAAGAAGGAAATGACCGATCGTAGTGGAAGCATTGCCCTCCCTATTCGATACAAACCTGACTTCGTTGCTAAGGATGAAAGTTGGATAATAGAGACGAAGGGGTTCCTTCACTCCCATCATGACTTCCCAATGCGTTGGAAGCTGTTCATGAAATACCTTATGGAACTTGGAAAACCAGTTCCCATGCTGTTTATTTGCAAAAACCGCCAGCAGATAGAACATGCGATAGGTATTATCAAGAACGATGAATCCAATATTAAAAGAAGAAGTAGCCAGAAGCTACAGCGTGGCATGCGAGAGGATGCACAGGCTGACAGCGAGGTTCTATGAAGACCTCTTTACCAGAGACGGGAACCCTCACAGGAATCCCGCCCATGTAATTGAGCTGACACAAAAGTTCCGTCAGCAAGTCAACTATGAGCTCGACCTAGTCCGAGAAGCCTCTAACCAATATTTCGAATCTAATGATCAGCAAAAACCGCAAGGCCTATTCGGGGGCCACGGGGAGGGTAGCTGAAGTTAGGTTTGTGAGAGCGGCAGAGGAGAAGGGACTTCAAGTAACCAAGTCGTCACGATCAGACGACATACACAAACACGTAGACTACTGGCTTGCTATGGACAACAATCGCAAGTGGGGGGTAGACGTGAAAGGCAATAACCTACCTGATGAGATTTGGGTGGAGATACAAAACGTTGGGGGAAATCCTGGCTGGCTACATGGGGAAGCGTCGATCATCGCTTTCGATATGCCAGAGGAAGGGGGTTTCTCAGTGGTTAAACGCGTAGACCTCTTGGAATACGTGAACCAAAATGTAAGTTCGGAGGTCATGAAAAACAAGCGTGATGCATACAAGAAATTGTATCAGCGCAAGGACAGGCAGGACCTCATTACGAACGTTCACTTACGAGACCTAAGGAAGTTAGAAACTTACAGGGTATGGAAATACTTTGATGATTACTGACTAACTTGTAGGCCTTTCCTCTAAAAAAATATACAACAATGAAAACCTCGATCTTTGAGAAAAGGCTGAGCTACAAGCCCTTTGACTATTCTGAAATAACTGACCCTCTCATCAATGCGATGTGGGCCAGCCATTGGACTCACAACGAGTTCAACTTCAAATCTGACGTTCAAGACTACCATACCAGTCTTACTAAAGAGGAGAGAGGGGTAATCAAGAGGGCTATACTTCTCATCTCACAAGTAGAGGTTTCTGTGAAGTCTTACTGGTCTAACATCGGTAAGCACCTCCCTAAGCCAGAGATTGCTGATATGGGGGCTGTATTCGGAGGGGTTGAGGTGATTCACTCCAGAGCGTACTCAGAGGTTCTGACGAAGCTTGGATTGGAAGACGAGTTCACCACACTCCTTGATAATGAGGTTGTCATGAACAGGGTCAACTACCTGAACAAATATGTCGATCGGGTTTACCAAGATGACCGCAAGCAATTCTTGTACAGCTTGATTCTGTTCACTCTCTTCACAGAGAATGTATCCCTCTTCAGTCAGTTCTACGCAGTGCTCGGATTCAATCGTTTTAAGGCTGTCCTCAAGGATACCGCTAACGTAGTCCAGTACACCAGTAAGGAAGAGAACCTCCACGCTGAAGGGGGTATGGCTCTCATAAATCAAATCAGGATCGAGCACCCAGAGTTGTTTGACGAAGAGCTCATCTCCCGCATCAAGGAGGAAGCTGGGGTAGCCCTGGAAGCAGAGACTCGCCTTATCAATTGGATCCTCCAAGGGTTTGAAAATGAGTTTCTTAGCGAGGACATCCTCAACAACTACTTGAAGAGTAGGGTTAACGAGAGCCTGAGCCGAATTGGGTTTGACTTCTCTTTCCCTGTAGACCAATCCTTGGTGAGTGTTACGCAGTGGATGGATGAGGAAGTGTACGCCTCAGCTTTGTCTGACTTCTTTCACAAGAAGCCTATCGACTATGCGAAGAGTACAAAGAGTTTCACCGCAGAAGATTTATTTTAATGAAAGATTTTTACTGGGTCACAGAAGAGACCCGTCAATTTATGGAGAAGGGATACCTTGATCCAGGACAAACAGTAGAGGAGAGAGTTAGAGAGATTGCAGATCACGCTCAGTCCATTTTGGGTGACCCTAACTTCTCAGACGATTTCTACGAATGCATGGCGAAGGGCTGGTTTAGCCTTAGCACTCCAGTGTGGGTCAACTTCGGGAAGACTAAGGGGCTACCTATATCTTGCTTCGGGACTCAACTTCAGGACGACACTTTCGATATCTTGAGAGGGGCCGCTGAGATTGGGGCTATGAGTAAAGTTGGTGGTGGCACAGCCACTTACTTTGGAAACCTACGTCCTCGCGGATCCAAGATTTCTACAGGAGGGGAGACCAATGGGTCTGTATCTATGATGGAGCTGTTCAATACAACCACAAATGTCGTGTCTCAAGGCAAGGTCAGGAGGGGAAGTTGGGCAGCATACTTGGACGTAGAGCACGGAGACATAGAAGAATTCCTGCAAATCCGCAGTGAAGGCCACCCCATACAAGATGTTTCTTTCGCTGTATGCATTAGCGACAAGTGGATGCAGGAGATGATCGATGGAGATGCAGAGAAGCGATCCATTATGGCTAAGATCCACAAGAAGCGTAGCGAAACGGGATACCCTTACATCTTCTTTACGGACAACGTAAACAATCAAAAGCCTCAGTGGTACAAGGACAAAGGCATGGAGATTAAGCACTCCCAGCTATGTGCGGAAATCATGGAGTATACTGACGACAAGAACAGCTTTGTGTGTTGTTTGTCCTCTATGAATGCGCTACACTACGATGAATGGGAAGACTCCAGTGCGGTCTACCTCATGACTTGTCTTTTGGATGCAGTGTATACCGAGTTTATCGACAAGGCTAAAGACCTCCCGTTTATGGAGAAGGCTGTTCACTTTGCCCGCAACCACAGGAGCATTGGGATCGGTGTTCTGGGGTATCATTCTTACCTTCAGAGCAAGGGCATTCCTTTTGAGAGCATCCTAGCAAGGTCTTTGAACAGGCAGATATTTAAATCGATAGAATCCCAGAGCGACGTAGCCAGCCGTAGTCTAGCATACGAGTATGGGTCACCTAGCGTTTTAGAGGGGTACAACCAAAGGTTCAGCACCCGCATGGCTGTAGCTCCAACTACATCATCTTCTTTCATTCTTGGGCAGGTATCTCCTTCTATCGAGCCTCTCCAGTCAAACTACTTTACTAAGGACTTGGCTAAGGGGAAGTTTACATACAAGAACCCCTACCTGAAAGACCTCCTCAAAGAGAAGGGTTGTGACGACTCAGAGACTTGGAAAAGCATTATGATGAAAGGGGGGTCTGTACAGCACTTGGACTTCCTTAGTCAAGATGAGAAGGATGTGTTCAAGACCTTCGCAGAAATCTCTCAAATGGAGGTAGTGCAACAGGCGGCTGACAGGCAGAAGTATATCGATCAGGGCCAGTCACTGAATGTAATGATCAGCGATGATGTACCCTTGAAGGATGTCAACCAACTGGTTATCAAGGCATGGGAGTTGGGTATCAAGACCTTGTACTACCAGAGAGGAGTAAATCAAGCACAAGCTGTAGGTAGGGATATCTTGAATTGCGCAGTATGCGAAGGTTGAGTATCTTAGTAGTGTTACGCCGACCTAGTGCAGTGTAATTTCGCTACCGAGGGGGGAGGGCTTTTGTCTTCCCCCCTTTACTTTCTAACCTTCTCTATGGTTCTACCTGCAAAGTAGGCTCCAAAAACTGTGAGCATGAGTATCTCAAGCAAGTTGATGTAGTTCTCTGGAGGCATAAACTGAGGGTCAAGACCATCCCACACCATTACAATCATATAGAACAGAGTCAAAGAGATGAGGATCGAGGGGCGTATGTACTTAGCCAGCTTTACATCTGACTTTGAATCTGCTTCCCACCTCCGTGTCACTTGCTCTTGAGCTTGCGATTCTGTTTCTTTTACCAGCCGTTCAAACTCAAGCTTATCTTGAGCTGACAGCTCTGGAGATCCATCCACTACACGCTTCAATACACCAAGCACCCCCTGGTCGGGCAGGACTTTCCCTACGCTACCAGCGACTTCGGGAAGCTTCTCCTTTAGAAACCTCCCTACCTTAGTGTCTTTGAATGGTTTATCTGGCATCGTACAGCTCCTGCATTATGTCAAACAGAGCAATCGTGTGTTGTCTATACCCTCTACCCCCATATTCTTTTGCGCTGTTGTAGTTGTCTGCGATTTCATTTAGAATCTCAATCCTTTCTTGGTCGTTGGAGTTTTGATACTTCTGGGTTTGGATCGCCTCCATAGCCTCTTTGTGTCTAGCCTTACCTGAAATCTTCATGAGTCTGTTTATTTGCTCTGTACTCAAGTAGACTCTTTCTGCCATAAACTCATCGTCTTTTATCCAAGTGTAGTTCCTGCCCATAGACCGAACCATCTTTCTATCCTTCTTAGAAGTGATGTTGGGTACACTAAACTTTCTGGTAGAGGCATATGAAGGGGTTCCGCATACGTCCGTGAACTCTTCAGTGTTTTCATACAACCTCCAAATCTCATTAGATAGTGGGTCTGCGCTACCCTGCCTAGACTTGGTGATATCAAACAACTGATAGCCTATACCTGAAGCTCCTCTTGGGGTTTGGTCTATATCCTCCCCCTTCCAGTTCACCCTTACGGGGTAGTCACTCAAACCAAACGTCCTGTCTTTTATAGTGTAAGCGAATTTGCTTGACAACCTCCCAAAGAAATCTTGGTCTTTTGAAACCCTTCCGTCTGGAAGGTAGTCTCTATCAGCCCTGTAGAAAGCGTTAAGTTGGTTAGGCAGTACTGCCGCACTTCCAGCCTTAAACATGGTCGCTATAAGGTTCTCAAGGTCTCTCTCTGCGTTGTCTCCAGTAAGGACTTTCATGAACTCATTCAACCCCTGAACAAAACTTTGCTCCATCATGGCTGATATAGCGGATACAGAGCCCGCACCGAAGAAGTCAGATATAGTATGGGAGGCAAATTGGATAGGGCTAGAGTACTCTCTTTCCTTTAACTCTTCAGTGTCCATCGCCTGAACCGCTGTTGACATAATCGCCCCGAACATACCCATCTTATCATAGCGCAAGAAGTAGTCGTCTTCTTGGTGGCTGGGGTCTTCCCCTGCGATGAGCCGCCTTAGAGCTGACACGTTTACACTGCTAGGAGGGAAGATGTCGTAAGCCATATTCTTCTCCTCGTCCTCGTCCCACTTCACTGGCCCAGACATGATGCCTTCGCTTATCATCATGAGCGCCGCCTCCATAGTCACTGCCCCCATCATCATCTTCGCTAAAGTCTTAGAGCTCTCTTCTACGTCTCCTTTCCTCAACTCCGAAGCCATACGAGCTGTACCAATGTATGGATTCACCCAAGTAAATGTTTCATAAAGAATATTTGCAGGTGTAGATCTAAACGGCAAGATCACTCTAAACAAAGCCCTAGAGAACTCGTCTCCGTTTAACCCCATTGCGTTCAATGGTCTACCGACCATACCTTCTAGCGCACTTACTACTCTGTTTACATTCTCACTTGCTGAAGTCTCTTCTTGGAACGTAAGCTTTCTGCCCTGCCTCTTGGCGCTCTCTAACTCCCTGGAAGTAGGATACTTAAGGAATCTTTTAAGCGCCTCCCCTTCTAGCCCCATAGAAAGTGCGGCCTGATACAAGTCAACCCCCTCTGCAAACCTTCTGAATGGGATGTCACCAAGGGACAACAACCTAAACATAGTTTCCGCTGGGATGCCTAAAGTACCCTGTACGAACAGCTTTGTCCTCTGCTCTAGACTGCCCTTGCCGTCAGGCCCTAAAGGAAGGTCTCCTTTGTACGCCGCCTTCAAAGACCTGAGAGGAGCTAGGCCTCTAGAAATCCTCCACTCTGAAAGTTCCCTGTCTTGACCAGTAACCACTTGGTCTGCGGCCTCAACGAACCCCATCCCAAACTTCCTTACAGCATACATGTAAGCGTTCAGACTAGGTCTCCTGCTAATCTCTACCTCCTTACCCATCGCCTGTCCGATCTTCACCAGAGCTGCTTCGAAAGGAAGGGAAACAGAGTTCACTGCTACCGAAGCTACAGCGTTAACCATGTTCGCGCCTATGTTCACCACTTGAGACATGGTAGTCAAGAGGTTACCCTGAACAAGCTGTCCGAATAGAGTACCCCAGCCTTTACCGACCATAGAGTTAGTGAATCCCTCTAGCTCTCTCTCCGTCTGCTTCAATGCGTCAATAGCCGCTTGCAACTCAGCGTCTACTTCTTCTCCCCCAACAGCCCTCTTCAGAAGATCGTCAGCCTTAGCTTGCTCTACAAACAGCTTCTCAGTCAAAGCCTTCAGTCTAGACCCCTGTTCATCAGAGAGTCTGTTTCCTTGATTCTCTACAGCAGAGTTTACTATAGAGTACAACCCAGCAGGGGTTCCTGACTTAAGTTCCCTGAAGTGTCTAAGTATTCTTCCAGCGGTAGTTCCTATAGCCGCAAGCTCAGCAACCAATGAAGGGATTCTTTCTGTCTCCCCTCTGGCTATAGCCCTTCTGATCATCTCGGCCCCTGCCAAAACACCTAAGTCGTCGTTCTTCTGAGACAGCCGCCCGATTGATTCGTCAGTCATAAGGTTGATCAGCTCCTGATCCCCCATATCTGACACCTCAGCTTTAAGCTGTTTCAAGTTCTGAGGAGTTATGTAGTTCTCAGGGTTTTCTACTATATCCGCCCTTGTAGAACCATAAAACTTCCTAGCCTGCTTCTCTGCTGCCTTACGGATCTTCTTACCCCTAGTGTAGCTGGAGATACTCGCTCTCTCTTGAGCGGTCTGCATATTCTCCGCTATAGTAGATTCCTCTAGGGCAACCTTGGATCCCAACTGCATGGCATCGTAAGCTGATTCAAGGGACTCTCTGGTAGGGAACTCCATCTGAAGGACCTTCTCGGCATACCCTTTAAATCTGTTTACAGACTTGTCGTACTTAGCCCCTCTCATTACTCTCTTCGCCTTGCCCTTAGGAGACTCGACTTTACCTCTTTGCAAGATGGGATCGTTAAGACTATAGTACTCGATCTTACCTCTCAGGTACACGTTGTTTCCTATCACTGTAGCCTCTTCAGCGGACTTGATAGCCCTTCCTGCCGCGTCTACAAACAAGTGTTCTCTAAACGGATTGAAAGTTGCCTTCACCCCGCTGTAATCACTATCATCAATACCTTCCGACTTAAACTGCCCTTGCACTGCCGCCATAGGGAATTTGTTCTCTTGGAAAGTAACGATCTTCTCCCTCGCCCCTTGGTTTACAGAAAGCTCTACGTTAGTCAAAGTCACTGCTCCAGAATACTTTAAGGCCTTTCCCGTTGCAGACTTATCATGGACTGTTTGTACGGGGACCCCTGTGTTCTTCTTCACATTCAAGTTAAGCCTGACTGCCACTTTCTGACCTACGTCCACCTTATTCCCCTCTTCAATAATCCTCAAAGAAGTCTTGTCTGTAGATAGTGCTTCGCCTACCATTCTGTCGGACATGACAGATTTACCTTTGATTGAAGCGACTTCATTGACCTCTCTGTTTTTAAACAAAGGGGAGTCAACAGACTCGACCACTTGATCAGAATCTCCTGGGTCTACAGGGTCAAACAACATAGCGGCTCTCTCCGAGCTAATTCCTGAAGACTTGTCTATAGCTTTAATGGTGTTGTTAGCCTCACTCTCTAAGTCAAGGTTTTTGAGGTTAAGCAACTCTACGTCAGACAAAGCTTGATCAGTCAAATCTGCGTAAGACTCATACCCAAGCTCTCCCTCGGACATATAACCCATCTCCTCCTGCATAATCTCCCAGATGGATTGTTGCACATGGTATGCAGTCCATTTTTTCTCCCCCCTGCTTCTGCCATCATTAAGTAGTTTCACTGCACTTTTAATGGACTCCCTACTAAGGGCGTCATTGACTTTAAGGTCCCCGTAGATACTCTCTCTACCCATGAGTCTCCAGAGGGCTTTTGATAGCCTCCGCTTCTCTGACGTCCCATCAAATATCTTTCTCCCAGCTTTCATGGCAGCGATAGCTCTGGCAGCTTTGTTTCTAAACCCGTAGTCGGATTCTGAGATGCCTACCTCCTTTTTAAGGTAATTATCAATAGCCTCTTCTGTTATGCCCAACTCCTCTACAAGAGATTCAGCCCCCTTTACGGCTTCTGGATTTACAAATGTTTCTCCAGTAAGAGGTGTGAAGTTGCCTTGGAAAACGTGGAAGAACTTACGTACCCAATTTTCTTTATGCAAGTAGGCTCTCTCCCCCCTACCCATCAATCCAGCGGCGTGTTCACCTGTCTTCTCTGCATCGCTACTGCCCATGATAAACCTAGACTGGATGGCATCTTTACCTGACTTCTTCCTAGAGTACCTTTTAGCCATAGCCTTAGAGTCAAAATTGACCCCGTCCCAATATTTGTCTGCGTCAGATAGAATGTTCTGTATGGAAGTGACTACAGTACCTACTCTCTGTTGGTTTACATCATCCTTTTTTACGATAAATTCCGTGTTGCTTTCACGTAAGGCTTTATAGACAGACTCGGAAACGGCTTGAGAAGGCTTTTTACCTCCTGCGATACCCATCAAATACGAGCGATAAACAACAAGGGCTACCCTAAGGTTAGCTTCTGCTTTAGCTCCGTTAGATGTAGTAGCGAGAATAGAAGCGAATACACCGAAGTGGTCCCTATGGTTTGCGGGGATCATCTCTGACGGCAAAGAGGATTCCATAAAGGCTGAAACCTTACTGAACGACTCCTTTACTTCTTCTTCGATATCCCTAATGTCTCTACCCTTTCTTTCTACTCTGGTTCCGTTGTGGTAGGTTATCAATGGCACGATGTCTGAGGCTATACTCATAGGGGTTCTCTCCCCGCCAGACATCATTGGAGCCATAGCATTAAATACTGTGTTTAGGTTGCCCCCTCCTTTTGTGATGGCACAATCGAATACAACTCCACCGCAAACCTTTCTTTTTGAGGCCTCTAAGATTTTATCTCTTTTCTCCTGCTGGTTTATACCTTGGTCTCTAGCGATGTCCATAGGCTGAAGGGAAGCCCTTTCAGAAGCAATGCCATCCCCTTCTGTACTACCCTTCTCTCTCAATCCAAACTCCTCCTCAAGTGCAATCCTAAAGGCAGTAAGCACCTCTGGGTCAGTATACTTCCTAATCTCGAAGGAAGTCTCTCCACCACTTGGTGGGGAGTAAATGTTTTCCTTGCCTTCTTTAGACGCTATAAACTCCTCACCGAATAGCTCTATAGCTACCTTATCTATAAGCTCCTGAGTATTATTATTTACATTATATGTACCTGGAGCCATATTCTCCATCAGGAGATTGCTAATCTCCGTGGCTTCTTTGTTTACTTGACGGTTTTTTTCGTCTGCAACTTCTGATGCTGAGCGTCTGACCGAGGGGGGCTTCATGTTCCACCTTGTCATAGCGTTTGCGTCAAGAGCAAACCTCTTCCCATCAATCTCAACTACCCAATTGGAGTATGGTAGCTTACCCATTCTAGTGGCTCTCTTCCACCAGTTAATGAAGTTCCATTTCCCATTAAAAGACTGTACGTCAGTAGAATCACTAACCTGATATCCAGAAGACACTCCCCTACCATATACAGGCCTTGAGTACGTGACCTCAAAGCTCCCTTCTTCTGGAAGTTTCGATACAGACATAGGTCTCTTTGAAGAGTAAGAAGCCCTCTCAGCGGCTTTACCCCCTAGAGACCCTACTGAGACCCCCACACCCGACTTATGGACCTGAGACATAGCGCTAAGAAGCTGTTCTGCACTAGCCACGTCTGTGATGACGTAATCCTTAGGAGCTCCAATCTTCCTGAACATATTGTTCATCAAGACTCTGACCTTATCGAAGAACGTATCCTTTGCCTTTTGATCAACCCCTTCCCATACATCCGCAAGCTCTGAAGTGATCTCAAAGACCACCTCCTCAAATACTATTGCGTCTGCCTCCTCCTGAGTAAATCTCCTGTCCCCCTTTTTGTCAGTGCTGTCATACAACTTTCTATAACCCTCCTCTTTCGCCTCTACTTTTTTCTGTATGTTCTTGTTAGGGTGTAACTTAGCCAGTTCTTTTAGGTCAGAAAGAAGCTTAAGGGCAGAAGCCTTGTCTTGCTTGAACAATAAGTTCAGGTGAGGCCCGATCATAGCGTGTTGAACCTCTTCAAGCATGACAGACTCAAAAGACTTATCACTATTTTCTGCCTTCCTTGTAATCAAAGCAGGGTTTACGTGGATTACAATACCTCCATTATTGTAAGAGACGTAGTACCCGTTTATCTCGTTTTTGCCGACTCCGTCAGCTCTGTTTCCTGACTCTTCTGTGTTATGAACCCTAATGGTGACTGGCCTCCCTTGAGCGCCAAGATTCATTATTGTTCTACTCAACTTTCCGTTAATGAACCTAGCCATCCTCTTCGTCAAAGGCCCCCTAGGTAGTACCGAAGTAGTCCCATCCTTGTTGGCCGAGTAGTCTGAGAACTGCCCGTTTATACCTCTTTCGTCTGACTTAGACTCCTCCTCTGGGGTCTCCTCTACTTCCTGCTCTGTCTCTACTTCCTGTTCTACTTCTGCTTCTTCCCCTAATATCAGCCTAATGTCTTTAACTCTATCTGCTTCTGGCTTAGATTCCGTAGTAGCCTCTCCGTCTCCTCCAGTATCAACCTCTTCTCTAGCCGCGAGGTCCCATACGGCCTTTTGATTGTATTGCCGACCAAGAGATATAGCTGACTCTCTATCTACAGCGGTGATAACATCTAAGTACGTCTTACCAGACTCAGAATCAAACCAAGTGCCTACAGCTAAAACATCTTCGTTTCCTTCAAATAAATCCTTGTTCTCTTCTACAAACGAATCAAGATCTTCTTCAGTGACTGAGTCCCCTTCAATCAGTTTGCTTCTCTCAGGAAATATGCTGACACTAACCTTCGGTTGCCCATCAAGGTCCTTGCCGTCAAGAGAATATGTACTACCTCCGTTGTTTTTGTGTGATTCTGTTTGCTTTAATCTAGAAGTAGGCTTAGAAGGCTCTACCTTCACTTCAGCTTCTACTTCGGCTTCAAACCCCTTGATGCCCATGTAGTTAATCAGCTCTTGCTCCGCTCTCTTTACTTTTTCATTGGCTACTTTTAGTCTGTTCTTATTTTGCTGAGTGTCACTAGCAGAAGCCTTTTCTTTCGCTTTCTCGGACTCATTAATCAACCCCTGAACTTCTCCAATGAGACGCATGGATTCATCTCTAGCCTGCTTAGATTCTTCGTATCTAGACTTGGACAGCATAAGTGCGTCTGGGTCAGAAGACTTAGTCTTGGAAGCGGCTTCGTGATCGTCTAGGGCTTGCCTACGAGCCTTGACCTCGTCATTCATCTCCCCCATTCTCTTGGAGACGTTAGCCCTGTTTACCGTCTGAGTCTCCTCTTCTGTGAGATTGGTAGACTCATCCTTGAAACTATTGAACAACTTACTTCTCTGCTCAACTACTTGCTTGAACTCTTGACTCAATTTGTCGAGTGAAGCCTGGTCCTCTTCATTAACAGTTTCGCCTTCTGAGTACTTAGAGTATACAACTTCTGCTTTCTTAGCCATAGACGCTAGAGATGCGTCCATCTTCGCGAGCTTACCAAAAGCAGACTCGTGTCTAAGCCTAATGACTTGATATAAAGATTGGTTTTTTGATCTATGCTTAGAGATCTCTCCAGAAGTCTTCCCGTAAGACTCTCTAGTCTCTCCAGAGATAACTGGTTCAGAACCCTCTACCTCAACTTCAGAAGAACTTGGGTCTGCCACTGAATTAACAGCAGCTTGAGGTCCAGTGACAACATCAGAGGGGACTCCAAGTATAGCTCTTCCTGACTTGGCTCCTCCAATCGGAGATCCAGCAGCTCCAAGGAACCCAGTACCTACAGCCCCAGCTACAAACGCGTCATAAGCTTCAGCAAGCCCTTCATTTAGGCTTTGGGTGCTGTTACCCATCTTCGTCTCCATAACGTGCTGAGCGAAGCTCTCTATAAACTCCTGAGTACCCTCTCCAAAAGCGTCGAGTCCCTGTCCAACTAAGTAGGCGCTCATGGCCTTCTTGGTGGTAACCTTAGACAAGTCTCCAGAAAAAATCTTTCTTACAGCGGAGTCAGTGAGAGAAGTACCTGCCTTCCCGATAATTCTTTGTCCCACTCCAGACATCAGAGCACCACTTCCAGCCTGTATAGCGCCGATACCCAAAGACATAGCCATGCGCTGGGCGTTAGACCCCAAAGAAGAAGGGTCGAATATAGGGGTAAGCCCTTTTTGCACTCTATTAAAGTCCTCTCTTTCGCTGTCGATGTAGGTGTTCATAGTGCCTAGCGCACCGAATACAAATGGGGCTGCAAGGCCAGAAGCTGCACCAACAGCTAAATAAGGCAACACTGCACCACCCTCTTGGCTGGCCCGTGCAAGTGTGTGACCTAAGTGATTTAGAGTGCCTAGAACTCCGTCTGCATCGATGCCCTCCCCTTTACTGAAGTAATCATGATCTTGATAATCACGAGTCTCCATGTTCGACGCCATGTCCTCAATAGTCTGATCGACAAACCTAGTAAAGGCAGCTGTGTCTTCTTCACCAAAAAGCCCTGCACCCATACCTGCTAGTGCAGAGATAGGTCCGCTAAGCATCTGAGCAGCAGCTGACCCAGCAGAGTTAATAAAACTGCTTAGGATACCTACGTCTTCATTGTATACGTTGTCACCATCTAGGTTGATTCTAAGGCCACCCTTGGTTATATCGTAAACCTCTTCTGAAAGCTCCTCTAAGTAGTCCGCGTCTTCTCTCTCTTCATCTGAAAGACCCTCAAGAATTTCTTCTTTGTAGTCGTTCATTTTATTACGCATAAAATCCGAAGAGTTTAGCATGAAGACTCTATTGAACTCCTGCTCAAACATGGGTTTTGTGTACTCCCCACTCTTGAGCTTTTCCTGCATATCCAGAATCTGTCCTTTATACTCAGGGTTATCCATCATCATCTGCTCATGAGAAGATGCATAGTCTGATTTGATTTGATTTGAATACTGAGTAGAAATGGACTGCGCTCTGGCTCTTTTTTGAGCCGCCTTTTCTTTGTCTTCGTCAACGTCGAAGTACTTCTTATTTTGTTCTTCCTGGAATTTAGAGTCGTAAAACGCCGCGTACTCTGTTTTCGCTAAGTCGATCTTTTCTTTGTTGCTTTCGTTAAGACCGTCTCCAAAGATGGTTTCCCTTGTGGCATCTTCACCAAGTTTGCCCTTCCCAATAGCCCAATCAACAGCGTCTTTTGTGTATGCAGACTCCATTTCCGCCTCATCGAACATGTTTACATCCTCGTGAGCGCCTGTATTGAGGCTATAGCTTCTCCACTGTTGTATCTCTGGCTTAAGGCTGTCCGCTTGCAAGGTCGGATTTAGAATGGAGTTTGCCTTAGACTCACTTTTTTCTGACTCTTCTGAGGACAAAGCTGATGCTCCACCCGAAGATTGTGAACTCATAAACTCTCCTGTTGCTGACGTCTCTTTTTTTTTTGCTTCTAGGCCAAGCAAAGCCCTAGCTGCATTTGGCTGTAACGCGTAGTCAGGGTTATACGTTAAAACATTAGCAATAAACTCGTCAGACTTTCCGCGAGTTCTCATATCTGCTATTATCTTTTGATAATCCTGTTCCATCACCTTCAGCTTATAAAGGCAAAGATAATGAAATCAACCAGTTCAGGGTTTTAGGGTGTTACGACTGACCTTATGATCTTTTTAAACGAACCCTTACCTAACTGACTGTCTATCTGAGCTTCTAAGTCTTTGTAAACTTGCCCAGTAGAATGCCCTATAAGCATCCTTCCCTGTTCAGTTATTAGTACAGGTCCGCTTTCTGTATTTCTTATTGCTTGAATACCAACATCACCAAATACTTCTCCTTCTTCAAGGGTCTCGTCAAGGGTTGATCTGTTTACAGCGACTTTTTGCTCGTCATCAAAACTATAAGTCTTAAAGTCGTTCACCTCTACGACGCTGGAGAGGGTCCTTTTAAAGGACTCCGCTTTCTTTTTTGCAGCCTTTGATTCAGGAGTTTCTTTAGAGAAGTCGTCTGGTACTGAGGCTTCTGCGTAAGCTTTTGTAGCGTCTTTTAACCTCCCAGGGGTGGCGGCAATCTCCTCTGGGGTCATATTCATTATGACTTCCTGCTCTTCTTCTGGCAAGTCATCTAGGTTCTCTTTATACCATCTAGCCATGTCAAGCTTACCTCTTTCAGTAGACGTGGCTGTAGCTTCAACCCAGCGCACAGCTTCGCCCCTGTTCTGATACTTAGAGTCGTCTCTTTGCCTTACCCAGAAGCTACTAGGCTCTGGTGGAGGAAGCAACTCCAACTTAGCATCACCAGCCGTAAGGTTCATCAAACCAGGATCTTGAACACCAAACTTGGCTTCTGAACCCGCTTCAGACAATACAAAGTGACCATCTTCAATAGTTACGTTATACTTCCCTCCGTTGTCTAGATTCCCTAGCACCTCTTCATAGTGACCAAGACTATTAGCGTCTTTCTGGCCGCTTGCTTCTAGCTCCTTAGTGTTCTGACCGCTTCTAGCTATATTCAGGTTTGTTTCTAGCTTGGGCTTAACCTGATTGAACATCGATTCCGCTTCGTTGATGCCGAACTCAAGCTCTTTAATCAATTGATTGTACTGCTCTCTACCCTCCGCAGTCTTCATGTACTCGTCCTTGCCGTCCCTAAGCTGTTTTGCAGCGGTGGTCCAAGCCTTAGAGTGAGAGTCAAACATGGTTGCAGAAGACACTAGGGGAACTGATGAAGCCTGAGCTATGGCCGCTTGTTCCTGAGCCTTTTCGTTTTCGTCCCTGAGTTTCATTTGAGCCAATGACTCGGAGATGCCACTAAAGAAGTCCGTCTTTTCAGGAGTCCCTAAATCTACCTTTCCATACAAGAAGCTCATCGTGATTCCTTATCAAATTTTCTAAACAACTGCGCCGCAAATTTACTTTGCTTAGCGATCTTGGCCGCCTGTTCTGGGTTTACAACGTACTCACCTCCAGTGACTTCACCTACTTTGGCTCCATCTTGCATCAAGTTTATTGGGTTTGATCCGTGGCTAAATTCACCAGGAGTCTTCATCCCTTTCTTGGCTTCCTTGTCGTAGATCTTGCCTCCGTTAGCGTTCGGCTTAAACAAGCCAGCTCCAGCTGCCTGACCACCTATATCGAAGAGGCCTGACGCAAAGTCATACCCTAGCTGCTTTCTCTGCTGCTTAGCCTGAAAAGCCCCCATCATACCAGAAGCAGCTTG
>Ga0181391_1000098_pt1 | contig 24309 bp, 31 predicted proteins | sample 14SPOviralmetaG_FD_130080 | JGI IMG/M metagenome (GOLD analysis project Ga0181391, IMG submission 130080) | Marine viral communities from the oligotrophic San Pedro Time Series (SPOT) site, San Pedro Channel, CA, USA - 14 SPOT_SRF_2010-08-11 | ecosystem: Environmental > Aquatic > Marine > Strait...
ACCACACCACCTGTAACACCACCACCTACAAACAGTCCTACAAATTTTTGTTTACCTGAAAGTTTATTCCATTTTTCTACTTCTTTAGCTAGCTTGTAACCATCTTTGTTACCAGCAGTTCTTAAATATTTTTTCTTTTTTATTGCAGATGTAGCTTTGTTATACATTTCAAAAGCTTTGTCGGTTACTTTAGCACCAGCAGATCCCACCGCTTTCCAACCACCATATAATTGTACCAATGATTCTGTAATTCTACCAATTGCTCTTTCTTTAGCTTTACTATCTAATTCTTTTTCAATCATACCAAACATAGTTTTGTCCCACCAGTTTTCTAACTGTGCAACTTTACTTTGATCTACAGGAATTCCTTCCTTACCAAAATAATCCATAACCATTGCTCCAAGGTTAATAAAACCTTTTGGTATTTTAATTGCACCAGAACCAACACCAGATATAATAGACTCTGTTATACCTACTTCATTTTCAAAAGGTATGCCTTTTGATTCAGTGTAAATAAATGCATCATCTCCTTGAACAGTTTTAAATGTAGGTGTGTCTTCTTTATCAGTTTCACCTGCTTCACTTGCAAGTGTTGCATATTTACCTTTTTTAAAAAATTTCTTTTGATTTTCGTTTAGTTTATCATCTTCAGGATAGATTGTATTACCTGTTTTAAAATCATATCCAACACCTTCCATAATACCACGCATGCTCTCCATTTCTCCACGAAAGTATTCTTTGTTTTCGGCATCAGAAAATTTTCTAGGGTCTCTGTATTCTGGATCTTCTTTTAACTTTTCGTCAATGTATGCATCTTCGCCATATTTTTTTTTAAATTGAAACTCTCTTAATGTTTTAAATGCAGTATCAAATGCGTCTGAGATAGTGCTTTGTTTACGCATGAAAGCTTCATTCTTTTCTGCTTCCTCTTCAAAGCTTAATGTCTTTTCAACAGCTTCTTTAACTTCTTTCTTTTTATCTTCTTGATCTTCTTCGACAAGTTTACGAGGGTCAAATCCAAATACCATTTAGCCTCCTAATCTGTTTTAATTGTTTCCGATATGTAATCTTCGTATGGAATAAAATATTGTCCTTGTTTAACGTAAGCTGTTTCAGTTATAAAATCTACATAAATTCTACCATCTATGTAATCGGATTGTTCAGGGTTGTAGTCTTTAATAACTAATCTCTTGTCAATATTATCTCTTGGTTTTCTACCAACTTCATCGTCTTGAATAAAAAGTTGATTAGGGTCATGATAAATTTTATATTTTTTTTCGGCTATATTTTTTTGAAAATTGTATAGTGTTATAGCATCTGGATCACTAATTCCTTCTGAAAAAGATGAGCTATTTTTGTATTGACTTTTAATTGCTTCAATAGCAGATTGTTTTGTGTTTTCTGCTCGTATATTTTCTTCTCTCTCAGTCTCTTGAGGACTTTGATCTTTTCTAAACGTTGGAAGTAAAACTTTTAATGCATCTTTAACTCCACCAGGAAATCTTTCAGGGTCAGCTTTAACCATGGCTTCGGCTCTATTAATCATAGCATCTTTGTCTTCATCACTTAATTGTTTAAACACTTGCATAACGGTATCTCTTTTATTACCGTACTCAGCCATGTTTTGTTTCATTAAATTTTGTAAAGGTCCTTGCCCTGCTTGACCTATTGTTTGAAATATAGGTTGTCCACCAGGGGCTGCTAAAATATTAGCACCTAGTCCCATAAAAAAATCAGATCCTTTGTAAGGATATTTAGGTGTTAAACCTTCTATAATATTTACTCTGTCAGTTACTTTTTTTCCAATGTCTTTCATTGGATCATCTTGTACAACAGTTGATTGCCCATCGTCACCAGCATAACCTTGTCGGTCAACACCAGTCATGATGCCGCCGCTAGCTCTACCGCCACGTCTAAACATCGGTCTATTTAAAGTTTTATTAAACATTAAAAAATATCCTTGAGTCCTTTGTATGCTCCTAATCCTAATGAAGCTATTCCTAACGCCTGCTGCAACGGCGATTGATTAGGTGTAACTGTAGAAGTGTATTGACCCATGCCAGCACCCATAACATTACCCATACCGGCACCCAAGTAACCAAGTCTTTCGTATGGTTCGTAAGCTGCCATTCTGTTTGCTTCTCTTTGTTGATCAAGAACAGATTGTTCAAATAATTGTTGGTCGCGCCCAGCTTGACCCAATGTTGAAATATCTGTCCCTTGTAAACCTGGAACTAGTTGAGCCATTCTTTGTTGATCAGCTCCTAGTTGTTGTGATCCTGAAAATAATTGTCCTTGTTGATTAAATGCTTGATTAGCTTGAGCCTGTGCTTGACCAAAACCTTGATTTAATAATTGTGCTTGAAGTTGTGCTCTATTCATATCTGATTGATTTTGATATTGTGCTCTCATAACACCTTCTCTACCACCACCTAAATTACCAGACTGTGCTGCGCCTAAACCTATATTAGTTATACCTGCTTGAGCTTGTTTATCAAACTGATCCATTGTTGCATCAATTACATCTTGTTGATATGGAGACATAAATTGTTGATAAGCTTGTGGACCTGACATAGCTCCTTGAGATTGTAAATAATCTTGTGAACCCATCATGTTTGTAGGTTGACCTGCAAACGTTCCTGTACCGGTTTGATACTGTCCAGCCGATTGTAAGTACGGTGCGTATGCTCCTATACCTTGACCTTGTGTTGTAGCTCTTGAGTATGCATCTTTAGTTGCCTGATCTTGACCAGCAACCATTGGCTGAAAATCTTTTGTATTTAATTTTTGACTAGTTAAACCCGTTAATTGTGCAGCATAATCTTTACCTAGATCTTCTACAAATTGTGGTGGTAAACTACGTGTTTCTGTTATTGCCATTAAATTACTTCTCCTATTCTCTCTGATACACTAAACATCTCTTGAGCGCCAGCGTTTCCTTGTGATTCCTCTGATACTCTACCACCATTTTCTAAATTTTTCATCATGTTTTCCATAACTTCTGCACCTTTATCAATGTCTCCACCGCCAGCATTTCTAACAGCGTCAGCTGTAAATACAAATTCATTTACACTTAGTCTTGCAGGTACATCGTCTGCTTTTTCTTGTTTACCTATTGGTACAAATCCACCTTCAGCTCTATAATCTTTTTCCATGCCTCCAAGGTTCATAAGTCCTCCTTCTTGAGCCGGAACTCTACCACCACCACCAAATAGTGCATAGTTTTTGTAAGGTCTATTATCTACTAGGTTTAACATGTAATTATATTTTTGATCTATTGCAGCTAGTTTAATTGGATCTCCATCAGCTTCTTCTACAGCAGATTGTATGTTTGCTCTTAATTGCGCAGGTGTTCCTGTTCCTCCTGTTATAAAATCAGGAAGTCTTCCTCCTCTGTCACTAAAATTATCTTCGTTTGGTTCAGCTTTATTACCAAATAAACTCAATGCTCCTAGGCCCAAAGCTCCTACTTTGAATGGATTAAAAACACCATCATATTTACCATCCTTACCACCACCCATTAAAAAACTAGCACCTGGTATTTGTCCAAAAGAAAATTTACCTAAATCAGTAGCTCTTTGCATACCAAATAAATTACCACCACCTGCATAGTATGTACCGGCTGCTAGTAATGCCATCTTACCTACATCACTTTTTAAAACTTTTCCTGCTGCATCGGCTACACCGCCTACAACTTTCTTAACACCTTTAACTATTTTACCTAAAAAATATCCTTGTCTTGGTATAGTACTCATGATGCCGCCCATATTTCTTGGCACTCTACCACCTTGATTAAATACATAAGAAGCTCTTCTTACATCTGCTGCTTCTGCACCAGCACCAAAACGTGATGGATCAAATGTAAATTCTTGTGTTTCTTTTTCTTCTTCAACAGGTGCAGCACCATAATTAAGAGGTAATAAATTTTGGCCCTCACCATCTCCTCCAACATCTGCATAATTAAAAAGAGTGTTTCCAAACATGTCTTTAACAGGGTTTCCAAATTGATCTCTTCGAATAGATTTTATACCAACTTGACTCATATCTCCCGAAACAGATAATCCAGGTGAACCTATGTCTCTTGCATACTGTGCAAAAGCACCATCATCAAATTGTGTTAAAGATTCAAAATCGTCAAAAGAAAATTTAGGAAAATCTTTGTAAGAAACAGATTTCTCTTCAAAAGGTAAACTATTTGAATATCCAAATTCTGTAGCCTCTAATAAGTTTTTTAAATTTTGTGGTAAGGTATCGTATTTTGCACGATCAGTCCTTTTTAATTTTGATAAAAATTGAAGTTCGTTTTTAGGATTATTTCCAATAATATTATATAATCCTTTTTTTCTATTTCTTACGTAATTTTTTCCAAAATCAAATACTGAACCAGCAACATCGAATGCTTTTTGAAATGGTTTTTGTTTTTTACCTGCATTAAATGATTGTGGTTTTCCTTTAGGAGCTTGTGGATTATAACTTGGATTACTATCGGGATTACGATCAAACGAAGTTTTAGTGCTTCCATCTGATTGACGTGTTTCTACTTGTCCTGTGTTTTTCCAACCTGTCGTATTAGCCGGATCGTAATCCGCCATAAAATTTCGGGCCATAATTACATCCCTCTGTTATAGAGACCCATCAAACCACCGTTGGCTGCCATTGCAACTTTTTCTCTCATGTCAACATCAGCTATTCCGCCACCAGGCATTTGTTCCTGCATGTTAACATTCTCGCTCATCATCATTCCTGGAGCTTGAGATTGGATTCCTGATTGATCTTGTTGCAACTGTTGTAAAATTTGTTTCCAAATACCACTTTCAAAAAAAGCTTCAAAACTTTGAAACTGTACTTTTTGTTCTGGCTCCATTTGTGACCATATTTCTGCCGCAATTTGCATGCTTTGATCATTGGGTTCTTGTCTACCCATTCTAATATCACCACCACTATACTTGATGTCAGGTGCTCCAGCTTGTATCGATTCGTTCATTGAAATTTTTTCTTCCATAGTACCTCCTTTTACTTTGTTTTTCCTATTAAATCAAGAGGTGGCATGATAACTGTTACATCTCTTTGCACATCTTCTTCAGGTATATTTGCAGCTTTTAATGCTTCTTCAGTCTCGTAGACTTCACCTGTTTGTTTGTTTTTAATAGTTGTTATTATTTTGTCTGGTGTTATTATTGGTATATCTTCCATTATGTTGTTACCTCTTTCTTAATGTTTAAGTAGCTAATAGCTACATCAAACGAATCTGTTGTGCTTGATTGTATTGTAAAAGATGTACCACCTTCTACTATTAGCGGTTGGGTTAATAATTCTGCTGTTGTGTTTGCTGTTAATTGTGCAGATTTAATAGCTGTAATACTGTTGTTAGTAACAGTAATAACTGGTGTACCTGCTGATGTAACAAGTATTGATTTGATAACTATTGTTTCATTGACTGCAGGAATACTAGCACCCAGTGGTGTAAGTGCACTACCACTAGTATTATTATCTATACCTTTAAATTTATATTGGTTTACTACTGCCATTAATCTAAAAAGAAACTTCTAGCTTCTATCTCCTGTTTTAATTCTTCTTGAAATGTACTATTTAATTTTTCTAACACTGCATCTAAATCTCTAACTAACGATTGTGATACATCTTGATCATATTCAGAACTTGCTCTAGTTAATGATTGTACTATTTTTGCCATTATCTTCTTCCTCCAGCATGTATATCTAATCTAAACGTACCTAATTTCCAACTAGTATCTACTGCAGTGTTGGATATTGTAAGAGCTATTGATCTTGCTCTTGCACGTGTGTCAACTTTTGTTGTAGTAGAAGAAATTGTAAAAGGACCTAATGATGAACTAGCCGCTGCATCGTTTGGATAGTTTCTTAAATCTAATTGTATAATAGAATTTCCTTGTTGATTTATAAAGTCAGGTATAATTCTACTTACTCTCATAATGTTTTCTCCATCTCCTCTAAGATCAGCCATGTTAGTAGCTGCTCCTCTTACAACTTTTTGTGTAATATCATAATCACCAGAGGTAATGTTAGCTGGAATAGCTGTTGTTACTCCTCCTCTTATTTGATTAACTCCTGTTTCATGTTCATAGTAATAAGTAATTCCTTCTGTATTACCTTCTACATCAAATGAGTCATCATCACCTGCATCGTATTGAGTTGCATGTGGTAAACCAAACACAGCAGAATCCTGCCAAGTAGTTCTAATAAATAAACTACTCGCATTTACAAACCAAATAGGTCGTTTAGCTGTAGAATCTAAATAACTATAAGTAACTGATTGTGTATTTATATTAGAACCAGACTCTGGATAAAACCAAGTAACTTCACCAAACAAGTTATTAATACCCGCATAAACCATTTGATTAGATGTTGTGTTTAAATTGTCATAGACATAATCTTCAACCAAACAGTCCATAGATTCTAGTTTACCGGTGTATCTAAAAAAACCATTATCAGACATCCAATACGCAGCTCCGTCAACTTCAACAGCTGCATTCCTACCAATCAATCCACAGTTAGTACCAACTTGTTCATAAGCAAATGTAAATGGAGTTCCAACAAAACGCATAGTAAATAAAGCCGTATCTGTCCAAACGTAAAGTGCATTTCTACCAAGTTTAGCACCCATGATCCGTGATCCAGCGGCCAGTCTTTGTGTGCCAGCACTATTTTCAGCTGTGGGTGTATACTCATTAATGTTTTCTTGAGACGAGAATCTTATAAACATATCATCTTGTGAAGATTTATCTCCAATAGTTGTTTCAGTGCCAAAGAAAACTAAGTGACGATCGGGTGTAGATACTAACATATCTCTAGATGCAGTTGGTGCACCAGATATAATTGTTGCTCTTGTTCTTACAGCATTAGTTAGATCTGAGTTCCATTCAAAACATTCACCATTAAATATTAATGCAATAGCAGTGCTTCCTAAATTGTCTAAAGACCACATACCAGGTTCTGCAACTTTATCCGTGGTCGCTGCTGCTTGACCCCATCCAGAATAATTACTATGATCAGTTACGGTTGCACCATTAAGATGCGAAGCTCTAGTGGTTCCTCTAACTGCTCTAGTAATTCCGGTAAAACTTGTAGCTGTTACTCCTGTGTAAGATATTTCTTCTGTTCCTAATTGTATATAATTTGTTCCTGCTGTTGGAAAGTTAGCTGTGCTTGCTACATTAATTGTAGTTCCTGTTCCCCCAGTTCCAAACGCATCATTATTTAATGCTCCAACTAGTGTAGTAGTTTGAGGACTACTTGCTGTTCCCCCGTACTGAGATATACCCCATCCAAATACTCCAACCTGATCAGGTGGTCCTACATGATAATATTGAAAATAAGTTATTCCTCCAGAAGTAGTTGCTCCTCCCCCTGTTTCATTACTAGGCATTGTAATAGTTAATGCTGTTCCAGATACTGCTGTTACCATAAATTTTTTATCAGCAAAATCTGCAGCAACAAAATTAGATCCCGTAATAGCAACAAATGTACTAGCATCACCAAATAATATAATGTCACCAGTTTCAAAATTATGTGCTGCTGGAAAAGTAATAGTTACTACAGGTGAACCGTTAGTTGTGCTAAATCCATTTGTAATAGTTGTACCTAATGGATTAACTAAAGGGTGTATATCATAATAAACACCTCCTGTATAAACGTATAAAATTCTATTAGTGCCGATAAGAGAGTACTTAATACCTGTTTTATTTACCATGTGATGTAAACCCCTAGCTGCGCCAGTTAGTTTACTGTTCCCTAATTGAGACCAACCACCTATTTTTTCAGGTGTGCCATATCTAAAACGAACATTTGTACCACCTGTCCACTGTGATTCAGCGCCGGTAGATGTAACTTGTTTATTAAAACCTGGTAAAAATCCTAATTTTTGTAGCATAATATCACACTATATAGTTATATTTGTAATAAATCTAGATTAACTTGATCACCTATTACACCTTTTACAAAACTATTGAAAGCCAAACTAGTCCTAATATTAGGAGAATTCTTAGTATCTACGGAATGTGATAAATAAGAAGAAAATAATATAATTGAATTGGACCTTACTGGAAGTACAAAATCATGAGAATTCCATGCATTGTATTCTTTAGGATACATTAAAAATTGTAAAGAATAATCCTGTCCTATTTTAGGTTTGTATATTCTGATACTATCTTTGTTAGGATCAGCATTAAAATATACCACACCAGATATAATACTATTGGGATGGTTATGTGTGTGATGATATCCTTTTTCTTTAGTTTCATTTAACCAAGATTGCGTAATATAAGGAGTTACATTATTTTTTGTATTTATAATTGTTTTGTAATATTCTTCTAGGTGGGACTGGCATTCTTTTTTTAAATTTAAATACAAAGGTTGTTCTAAAATATAATTATTCTCACTAGTTTTGTTGCCTTTATTTTCTTTATACACAACTTTATTATTTAAAATTTTATTTGAAATAGGTTCTTTTAAATCTGCTTGATAGATAGGGGTAGGAAATAAATTATGAATCATATGTTAAAAGTAATTAAAATTAATATTAAACCTTGCACGTTGATCAGTACAGTTAGTGCTGCGGTGAAATTTACTTGGATCAAAAAACAGCATTCTATTTTCTACAGAGTTAATAAATTTATCTCCAATGTAAGTTCCCCCATTACAGGTGTTTAAAGAAAATAAAGCTCCTTTATGAGATTTTTTATTATCTCTGTGTTTATCATGAACAATAAGTTTATTTGTTCTAGGATAAAAATTAACTTTAATTCTTTTTAAAAATAAATCTTTTCCTATTTTATCTATAATTACTTTTATGTCTTGAAAGAAAGGACTATTAGGAGCATGGTCATTATACACTACATGAGTTAAATAAAAATTATAATCTTCTTTGTTTTCAAATGTAATATTAGGGGTATAGAAGTAGGGCAACTCCATTGCTTTTTTCTGTATATCTTTAAATACATCTATCGGTAAAAAATTATCTATTATTTCTATACTTGATCTTGCCATAATTTAAGATTCCATTCTTTCCATTGAGCATATTTAAAAGAAGTATGTACACTATTTTCTATATCTTCTTTTGTCATTCCTTTTATAATTTTTAAAAGTTTTAAAAAATCTTCATCTTTGTTTTCATCCCAAATATTTTTAGCATGATTCCAAAACTTAGATTTATAAGTAGAACCGTTTGCATAATGCCACAATATAAAATTTTGTACTTTATTAACATGATCTTTAATATTTAAACCTGTTTGATATTTACTAGTATTATTAAATATATAGTCATAATAAAACCTAGCAGTTTGTATATACATTCCCATGGCTGTAGCTTCTAACGGTTCTAAAAAGAAAAGCCTGTTTCCATTTAATAAAACCCTGTTATCTATTATAGGTTCTTTTGCTACGTATTGATTAAAACTAAATTCTTTTGCATCAGTAACTTTAAAAGTTTTTTTAAAATCTTTTTTGGCATCTACAACACTAGTAATATTTTTGTTGAATAAATAACCTAGAGAAGTTTTTTGAGGTAAAGGAATATAAAAACACCAACCATTGTTGTGGGCGATAGATCTGGTCCATAACACATCATTTTCTTTTTTAGGAAGACTACCCAATAATGCAGTGTTTAAAGGATTGTGTAATTTATCATAGTTATCTAGATTTTTAGGTGTTCCTCTACAATCTATTATATAGTCAGAATCAATACTATCTAAGTTATGTATGTTTTCATCTGTTTCTTTAAAATTAATTTTTAAATTGTTACACACATAGTCTTGAAATTGTTTAGGTTCAAAGTGTAAAGCATAAGTTCCTAAAGGAAAATTGTGATAAATTTTTTTATTTTTCTTACCAAAGTTTTCATACATAATACCTGTTTTAATTGTATAGGGAAAATTAGTTAAGTAACTTGCTCCAAAATTTTCAAACAATCTTTCTGGAAAACTTAACGTAGTTCCTTGACCAGTAGGTACTGGAGGAATACTAGAGTCATAGATAAGTTCTATATCTATTTTTGTATTTAATTGTTTTTTAAAATGAGCAAAATGCATTGCAGAAATACATCCAGCGTTTCCTCTTCCTAAAATAGTTATCTTCATATTAATTAAACGTTGCTATTGCAATTATTCTGTGACCTCTTTTAGGGTAAACCATATAATGAGGACACTGGTTAAAACAAACTCCTTTAAATTTTTCAGGAGTAATTCTTTTTATAATCTTATCTTCTTTTTTATTTAAAAGAACTGTATGTGAATTTATATCCATAGGATCATTTAGATAAATAATCAATTGTTTGTGTGGAAAGTCATGATCAACATGTGTTCCAGATTTATCTGCTCCATCATAAAAAGCTACATTAAGAGAATATCTTAATATGTTTTTATATTTAATTTTATTTTTATTACAAAATTGATTTAATATTTTTATAAAAAAATCTGCATATTTAGAGTTAATACCTTTATCATTTTTCTTTCTTTGTTCTATTCTGCCTACAATAATGTGACTTAAAAAATGTTTGTTATCTTTTCCAATAGTATTTTTTTGTAAATAAAAAGGAAAGAATCCATGTAGAGTAATTTCATCTAAAGTATGTTTATCTTCTGGTGATAAAAAATCTTTATCTTCTTTATAAAATAATTTCATTTTATTATAAGCATATTCCAATCAAGTTTAGGTATAATTTCCCCTAACTCAAAATCTTTACTTTCGCTATTCTTTACGTATTCATTCAGCTCTTCCATATCTAAAATAACCCATTGATCTTTAAACTCAAATACCATTTTGTCAGCTTTACTTTTTAAACTTCCTTTTTTAAAACCTCTATTATTAGAAGCTTTAGTAAGATCCCTAACATCAAATTTAAAAAAAGCATTTTTATCTTTTAGAATACCTGCAATATTCCAAGAGCTTTGTTTAGTGGGTCGCTCTACGTTAGTTAAATACCTTTCAAATCTTTCTAATATGGTCATTCTAGATCTTGAATATATATTATTTTTGTGATAATAAAACTAAAAAAATGAAAGAGACATGGAACTAGAAAACTATTGTTGGGTATTTAAATCGGTCTTAACACCTAAGTTTTGTGATGATTTAATTGAACATTCTAAAACTAAAGAAGAGCTATTAGGTTGGACGGGTAATCATAAACCTCATTCTACAAATATTAAGGCTATAAAAGATTTAAAAAAAACACGAGATTCTAATATTATATGGATGGATGGTTCTTGGATATACAGAGAAATACACCCCTATATAAACCAAGCTAACAAAGATGCTAATTGGAATTTTGAATGGGACTATAGCGAGGCTTGTCAGTTTACTAAATATCAACTTAATCAACACTATACTTGGCATGTAGATTCTTGGAAAAAACCTTATAAAGCTCCAAACGAATTAGAAAAACATAACAAAATAAGAAAGTTATCTGTAACTTGTTCTTTATCTAATCCCGAAGATTACCAAGGAGGAGAATTAGAAATAAACATAGCTAACCCGACTAATACAAATAAAAAAAATATAATTACTTTATCCGATGTTCCTAAAGGAACAATTATTATATTTCCAAGTTTTCTTTGGCATAGAGTAAAACCAGTAACTAAGGGTACAAGATACTCATTAGTAATATGGAATTTAGGAGGTCCATTTAGATGAACGAAAATATACATTTTGAAACATACTTTCAAACACCAGTCTATGTAACTCAGTTACCAGAATTATTAGACAAATTAAATGAAGCGTCAGAACCGCATATAAAATATGCAAAAGGAAAAAATAAAATATTAAGTAAAGAGAGAGATAAAGCTCTTGGTAAAAAAATTGGAGATCTAGGCATGACTCATCACTCCGGGCCTTTAGTTGGTCTTCCTGCATTTGCTGACATTCAAGGATATGTTGAAAGAAGATCATTAGAAATAATGGATCACTTAGGTTATGACATGACTACTTATGACATGACGTGGACTGAAATGTGGGTACAAGAATTTTCAAAAAAAGGTGCGGGATATCATAACGCTCATATACATTATGATAACCATATTAGTGGTTTCTATTTTTTAAAAAGCTCTGAGCATACTTCTCATCCAATACTTAAAGATCCTAGAGTTGCTAAAACGATGTCAATGTTACCATTAAAAAATCCTAACGAAGTTTCAATGGGTAGCGGATCTATTCACTATAGACCAAAACCTGGAACCCTTATACTTTTTCCGGCTTATCTTGAACATGAGTTTTCAGTAGATCTGGGTATTGATCCTTTTAGATTTATACACTTTAATCTTCAGGCAGTTAGAAAGCAGGAACATGTCTAGTGAACAACAAAATAGGTTTTTTTATTTTGGTCCACTACTATTTAAAACAAAAGTAGATAAGTATAAAGACATGCTTAAAAAAATTAAAAAAGAATATAATTACAATAAACATTTAGCTTCTCATATTAATGAAACTTATTCTTATGATATAAAAGAATTTAAAAAAAATGTTGAAAAACAATTTAACAGTTATTTTAATTTTTATGAACATTACTATAACACAACCTTGCCAAGTAAAGATTACATTGTTGAGTACTGTTGGGTAAATATTATGAAAGCAGGTGATTCTAATCCACCACATACACATGATGGTGATTTTTCTTGTGTACTATATTTACAAATTCCTGATTCTTTAAAAAAAGAAAGTGATGATTACGTAGGTCGAGACACAGCCGGACCCGGTGGTATTAAATTTATTTACGGAGAAGACAGACCACATTGTATAACAGATGTAGAAGCAAAACCAGTAGAAGGGGATATGTATATATTCCCAGCTAATCTTCGTCATGTAGTAAACTCTTTTAAAAGTAAAGGTACAAGAATAAGTATGGCAGCAAATATTAAATTAAAACATCCTGTTAGGTATTTTTCATGAGTTTTAAAAAAGACAAATACATTGTTATTAAAAAAGCTGTTTCTAAGGAACTAGCTTTATTTTTATATAACTATGTCGTAGTAAAAAAACAATGTTTTACAACTATGCGAAATCGTCAATACATATCTCCCATGGAAACAGCATTTGGAAGATGGGGAGACAAACAAGTTCCAAACACTTTTGTTGCTTATGCAGATATTCCTATGGAAACTTTAATGTTAAAGCTTCAACCTCTTATGGAAAAAGCTACGGGTTTAAAACTATATCCAAACTACACTTTTCTAAGATCTTATAAAACAGGAGATATTCTTAAAAGACACAAAGACAGATTTAGTTGTGAGATATCTACAACACTTTACTTAGGGGGTGACCCTTGGCCTATTTATATTGAACCTTCTGGAAAAGAAGGAATGAAAGGAAAAAAAATAAATTTAAAAGTTGGAGATATGTTGGTTTACAAAGGAGAAGATTTAGAACATTGGAGAGAACCCTTCAAAGGAAAAGAAGACTGTGTTCAAATTTTCTTTCACTATAATAATGCAAAACGTAAAGGTGCTAAGGACAACATGTTTGATAAAAGACCTCACGTTGGTCTACCGTTCTGGTTTAAAAATAAAAAAAATTGGTAATGAGAATTCTAGCATTTAATATTGCACACGATAGTGCAGTATGTAGTTTGTTAAATGGTAAGATAGAATTTTTTTGTAAAGAAGAAAGATTGACTCGTAAGAAAAGAGACAAACATCCTTTTAAATCCATGGAGCTATATGAAAATTTAAAGTTAGGTAAAGTAGATCATGTGCTTTATTTAACTCCCTCTAACTGTGAGCCAGACATAGAACATGTGTGGAGAAACTATGTTAATAAAAAATTTAATATAGAAATGGAAAATTATTCTTCTTTGTTACATCACAAATGTCATGCTAGTTTAGCTTATCATAATAGTAAATTTAAAAAAACTTTAGTTTTTGTAATAGATAGAAATGGAAGCATTTTTTTTAAAGATGGACAATCTGTGGCTAGAGAAAGTGAAAGTGTTTTTGTAGCAAATAAAAATAAACTTGAATGTATTTCAAAAAACTTTTGGTTAGAATTAAATAAAGAATCTCAAAAATATAATATTTTAAATTCATTAAAACAATATTATCCTGACTGCGATATTTCTTCTAATAATTCATTAGGTATTACTAGAGTGTACGAAGCTGCTACTACTTTAATTGGTCAACATGTTTTAGAAAACGGCAAAACAATGGGACTTGCTTCCTATGGAAAAAAACTTAATAATGAAAAACTTTTTGTAAACAACATACCTGATTCAAATAAATTTAGTTTTTTAAAAGATGATAGTGTGTGTTTTTATAATTGTGAAAACTCTATAACCAAAGACATTAATAAAACTAATTATAATTTTTATGCAGATAAAGCTAGGTTAGTACAAACAGAAACACAGGAACAATCTTTACGTTTAATAAAAAAATATGTAAAAAGCACAGGTATTAAAAATGTTTGTATGGTGGGAGGTTACGCTTTAAATGTAGTAGCTAATAATTTTTATTTAAAAAACTTACCAAATGTTAATTTTTATTTTGAACCAGTTGCAGATGATACAGGTGTACCTATAGGGGCCGCAATGTTGAAATATAAAGAAGAGACTAAAAAACTTGTACATCCATGTACAGATAATTTTTACCACTACTATAAAAAAGAAAAATTAAAGATAGGTAAAAAATCTAATATAAAAGAAATATCTAAACTACTAGCAGATAAAAAAAGTGTAGCAATATTTGAAGGAAACCCTGAAGCAGGACCTAGAGCATTGGGACATAGAAGTATATTATTTGATCCAAGACACTCTGATGCTAAACAAATTGTTAACAATATTAAAAAAAGAGAATGGTACAGACCTTTTGCAGGAGTTGTTTTAAAAACTGAATTTAAAAAATATTTTGAAACTTTAGACCTAAAAGAAAGTCCTTACATGACAATAAATTTTAATGTTTTACCTAAAATTAAAATTCCTGGAGTTGTGCATGTAGATAATACATGCAGAGTACAAACAGTTTCTGAAGGTTTTTTATATAAATTATTAAAACAATTTTATGTGGATACAAAATGTCCGGTATTATTAAACACCAGTTTTAATTTAGCAGGAGAAGCCTTAGTTCAGACTCAAGAAGATGCATTACTGACATTGAAAAATAGTTCGTTAGATGCTATATATTTTGTAGATGAAGAAAAGATTGTGATGAAAGATGATTAAAAAACACATATTAACAGATACCCCTTTATTTGTAGGTGATGTAAATATGCCTAAAGAATGGCATATTGAAAAAGATGAAATGGTTAAACACATAACTATTTCACATTACTATGAAGATGTTCAGGATAAATTTTATAAAACAAGAGATAGACTTGAAACTTTTATAAGAGAATATATGCATGTTGACCATAACTATCTTATTACTAGAGGAGATGGACATCATCCTTATGCTAAATATTATGAAAGAAATGAAATATCAAAACCTATACTTGAAGTAAATCCTTTTAATCTTAAAGCTTCTCCTGATTGGGTGTGTTTGTATGGAGTAGAAATAGATCCAGGTAGTTGTAAAATAATTATTACATACGATGATAATAGAAAAAAAAATAAAACCTGGACGGTAGATTTAAAAACAAATAAATTTGTTATGTTTCCAGCTACGCTATCATATTATATTGAAAACAAAAATAATTCTCATCTAAATTATATTCAGACTTTGACGTATGTTAATGCTGGTGATGTTTGTTATTAAAGAGTAGAGCTATCTACAACTTCCCAAGCTTGGTTTTCTTCACTCCAAACCCATTGTGTATTGTCTGTATCCATAGCTTCAGTTTGTTCTGGCTTAGGTCCAGCTGGAGATTCCCAATCTGATATAGTTAAATTTTTTATCCAAGATGGATAATTTGGTTTGGGTGGAAAAAATTGTTGGTTTTCTAAATCCCATGTAAAACCTATTCCAGCAAAGTGTCCTCTAAAAGGAGTTCCGCCTAATGCATGTACTCCATGAATAGTATTTCTTGAAGTTTGAATCCATTTATTAGCTGGCCAATTATTATGCTTTTCTAAATAAGCTTGACCCACTGCTTCAGATTCATTTCCATTTTCATCTAGACAGTCTTTATCGTCTACATGTAATACAGTAAGAACAACGTTGTTGTCATCTATTTTTGCAAAGTTAGCCATTATTTAAATTTATACCTTATAATTACAGCGCCTGCAGCGCCTGTTCCAAATGCTGCTCCGCCACCTGTTCCATCTTCACCTACAGGTACAGCGACACATACTGGACTCATACCACAAACTTGAGAACCAGGTTGGCCTCCGCCACCTCCGTATCCTCCTGTTCCTCGTATAGGAGTAGGTACACAAGCAGCTTGTGATTTACCACCACCGCCACCGGAAAAATATCTTAATGCTCCATCGGGTCCTGGTGTTCCGTCTTCGGGACTAATTGCTGTTCCGTGACCTACACCACCATTACCACCTTTAAAAGAAGAGGGTGCTCCAGAACCTGACGTTGCAGCACCGCCGCCTCCGCCTCCAGCTCCGTACCACGGTCCCCCGGGACTTCCACTTCCACCACCGCCTGGATTTCCTTCAGGTGGAGAATATCCTCCAGCATTACCACTTCCAGCAGAGTTTGACGCTGAACCGGCTTCGTTTCCACCACCGCCTCCAGATCCACCTGTTCCTCCTGGACGTTGTCCTGGATTCCATTCTTGAGCTCCTTGTCCTCCTCCAGTTGTAGAAATTCCAAACGCTGTTGTGTTTGGAGCAACTGTTGGTGGGTTAGCAGGTGATCCACCTGAACCGACTGCAATAGGATATCCTCCTGCTGCGATTGTTTGAGAATTAGATGTTGCTACCGGACTTGCTGTGTATGATCCAGAGATTGGAACTTCGTGAGATTCTCTAAAACCTCCAGCTCCGCCGCCACCAGATCTACCTGTTTGGCCTCCGGCGCCACCACCGCCTAAAATTAAATAATCAACTTTTCTTGTTGGAGCAGGTACACACGCACAGATACAGGCTACACAAAAAGTTCCTGGTCCTGTAAATGTGTGAATTCTATAATCACCATCACAAGTAATAGTTCCACCTGTAGCGTTAATTAAACCTTTTGCAGGTCCGCCTGTGAAACCAAAAGCTTTTACTGACGCTGCCCCTCTTGATCCTAATATTGGCATTATCTTTCTCCTCCTAATTTATTACGCAAACTGTGTTTGCGATGCAAACGCTGTAAATGTAGCATCTCCAGTTTTAAATATTGTATATGTATATATATCTACAGAGTTAGCATTTCCTGCTGTTGGAGCAGCTCCGCCTTGCCATTCAGGAGTGATAGCACCGCCATCAATGGTTACTGCAGAATTGTAATAAGGTGTTCCTGTGCATGTTACAGCAAAAACAATACTAATTGACTGACCTGTAGCCATAATTGCGTTTAATGCATTTGAACCATCTCCTCTTATGTTAAGAGTAAAGTTACCTGCTGCTGCAGATGTGTAGTATAAAACTGCTTGTGTTATAACATCGTAGTTAATTGTTCCTGTAGCTGCTGTAGCTGATACCGTAGCTTTTTCAACTAAGTTTTGAATAGAACCAGCACCAAGAGTTACTCTTCCAAGTCCGTTTGGTGTTAAACTAATAGCACCATCAGCTGCATCTGTAATAGTAATACTTCCAGAATTTGTTCCAGAATTAGTGTCTAAGACAAGGTCATGAGCACCACTTGTAGTAAGTGTCGCTGCGGCAGCACCTGTTCCAAAAACTGTTTCTCCAGTTCCTTTTGGTTTAATATTTATACCAACATTAGTTTCTCCCGTTGCTGAAAGAGTTGGTGCATTACCTGTTGCAGCATTTGCAATTGTAAATTCATTAACTGCTGAACCTGTTGCAGTAATATTAATTAATTCGTTTCCGCCTGTATCTAAAATATTAGTACCAATTTTAGGGCTAGTTAAAGTTTTGTTTGTTAAAGTTTGTGTTCCCGTAAGAGTTACATCGCCATCGCCAAAACCTACATCATAAACACCAGTGTTAGTTGATACACCATCAAAATAAACTAGTTTCCAACCTTTATCATCTGTTGCCCAAGTAACTGTTGCACCTGAACCTGAAGCTGCTTTAAGTTGTAATGTTTCTGCGTTTGTAGTCGTGTTTTTAATTAAATAAAAATTTTCTGTTAAAACTGGAAATGTAACAATTCTTGATCCTGTAAGAGCACCTGTAAATTCTATAACTCTTGTTGCAACAACTGATCCTGTTCCACCATCAGTTTTAGAAAATCCTGTAGTTCCTGATCCTGCAATAGCTTGTGATATATATCCACCAGAGATCTGCTCAATGATACTTAAATTTGTATTTGTTTTTGTTCCCCAAGTACCAGCGTTTTCGCCGGTTACCATTAACTCTACGCCAAGAGGTGTGTATGCTGATGTCATTTATTAATCTCCTAATTGTTGTATTTATACTTGTTATATAGTTTTAAGTCAAACATAATTATGCTGGATTTATCTTAGTATACCCTGTGCTTGTTTTAGGTATAATTCTTCCGTATGTACCTGGAAATGATATTCCTACATTATTTAATGTTATTGTAGCAGATAATCCTAGACCTACTAAAGAGGCATTAGTTTCCTGTATCGTAGTTACTGTGCCTAGTGCAGAGGTTAAAGACTGACCTGTAAGGGTTACCATAGTAACCGGTGAAGAAGTAACAGTTCCTAAAGTAGTGGAAGCACTTATTCCTGTTAAAGCCGTAACTGGATCTGAAGATATGGTAAACGATCCTACGTTAGTTTGAAGAGCAGTTAATGCAGTTAAGCCCATTACATTATCTGGAATAATAGTTCCAACAGCAGTTGTTGCTGATAGTCCTACTAAACCTACTGAATGATCATCAGTTGTAAGTAGTCCTTCAGTAGAAGTTGCGCTTAAACCAGACAACGTAAATGTAGCATCTGTTGTAATGGATGATAAAGAATTTAATGTAGTAGTAGCTGTTAAACCTGTTAAACCTACAACATCTTCTGGTGCAAGCTCTCCAACATTTGTTGTTAAACTTAAACCATTTAAAGTAAATTCTGTTCCTTCAACATCACCCCAACTATTTTCACCCTAGTTTAACGTACCCCAACCTGGTCTTATTACAGCAGTTAAATCTCCTACGGCTGTAGTCGCGGTTAAACCAGGTAAAGTTATTATGGTATTTGCTCCACCCCAACCTTCAAATCCCCATGTGTCAGCACCCCAACCTGTTTCATGAAACGCTGTTGGTGTTCCTACGGCAGTTGTTGCTGATAATCCTGTAAGAGTAGTTACTACGTCATCTTGACTGCCCCAAGTATTATGCCCATAATTTAACATACCCCAAGAATCAGAAGATACTGTATTTGCTTGGCCACCCATGTATGGGTGAAGAGAACAATAATAATAAAGTTGTGGTGCGCTATCTGCTACAACTATTGTAACTTTAGTAGAACTGTTATGTGTTACTCCTGTCGTATACTCTACTCCGCCTGAATGTGTTCCATCTGAAGTAGTCGAAAATTTAAAAGGATGACCAGCAGGATAATTAAATACATAAGTATAACCTTCTGCAAGGTTTACCGTTTCCTGTAAAACACCATCTATATAATATCTATTACCAGAGCCTGGGTTGGCTACTGTGACTGTAAATGTTCGGATTGCCGACATAAGGACTTACTCCCTATGCTATCTGAACGATTGCGTTACCTGCTGTTTGAGCTGGGAATTGAATTGTAAAAGTTCCAGTTGTTACAGTTTTATCTGCACCAAAATTAATTGCACATACTGCTCTGTTAGCAGTGAAACCTGTTATTGAAGTTGTATTATAAATCAAACATCCTCTTGCTGTAAATGAAGCTGATGATCCCCACGTAGTAGTATTAAATTTAACACATGCTGTATCGCCAGATAAAACTGGATCTGCTGATGCTACTAAAGTATTTCCACCGCCTGTGTATCCAGAAGATGTTGTGGTTACTTCATAAGTGTTTGTTGGATCAGCCGTTGCATCTGCGGGTGCAGTATATGCTGTAGTTGATTTACTTAATGTTGCTGAGTCACTAGAATATAATGCAATTTTAAATGTGTTACCTGTTGGTGCTCCACTTGCGTCATTAAAATTGTGTCCGCCTTGTAGGATCTCTACTTTGAATGAGTTTGCTATTGCCGATGTTATTGTCATAATTTTTTTCTCCTAATTACTGAGGCGCTGACTCGATTGGTATTCTTATTGTTCCATCCGTGTAATCGTCTCTTCTTCTTCTTCCAATCTGCATCGCTGCAAACGATTGTAAAGAAGTTTTATACTTATTTTCATATAGTGTCAACATATCTTGTGGACCTTTTAAAAACATAAATGCCTCCACTAAACATGCATATAAGAGTCCTTGAGGAAAGTAATTACTTATGTAAGTTCCTCCTGTATCGGTCTCTAAACCGTTTGGCATAGCATTATAATGAATAATATATTGATAGTTTTGATCTGGAGTAGGACCTATATAAACAGCACCTGATGTAGTAGTGTTTGCTCCTGTTGTAGCACCCCCAAACATAGCATAATATTTAGGTAAACCTTTTACATCTTGACCAGTCTGTCCTCCTTCTGGTCCGGTTGCTTCACCTACATATTCCGATATAAAGGTTTGGTCACGTCTTTCTAACCACACACCTTGTTCTGTAATAGCTGTTGTTGAATTAAATACTTGTATACCTCTAACAAATAATGTTTTTTTAGGCATTGTAATTGTATTAAAATTTGCAACAAATTGTGCTTGTGCTTGAATCCTGTCAGAGTCCATAGGACAATCTAAATTAATTCTAAATTCTGCGTTTTCTATAAATCTATTAATAACAGCTGCTGTAAATACATTAGCATCTACTTCTGTGTAATTTCTAATATCATCAGTTAATTCTGCGTAAGTGTATCCAGCCATAATTAACCTCTATCATTAACGGGTCCAATTGTACACTGAAAACCGCCTCCTGTTTCTGAACTAGCTGCTGCACTTACTAAAGGAACAGTAAGAGAATTATAAATTGTTCTTGTAGCAGGTTGAGCTCCTGTTTGTTCTGTCGTTCCAATCGCTGTTGCTAAACGAGATCCAAATACTTTAGCTCCATTATCGTGAGATTTAGCAGGAGTATTAGCTAATACTTTTCCTCTATATGGTGCTGATGTCCCACGTGTGCATCCTGTTAAATTATTTCCAGCTTTACCTGCGTATTGAATAGTTTCGTTTTCATAAGCGCCACTAGTTGCATTTATTTTTTCAATAACAATATATCCTGATGTTGGAAATTCTGAAGCATCATTTAAAATAACTGTATTAACAGTATCATTAATAGCACCATTTAAAGTAGTTTCTAATTCTAGAGTAGATATAGCAACACCACCAACTGTTGACTTAACTGCTTGAAATCTTACATGAGTTTCTCCTTCATTAATTTGATTAGAAGGAAAAGAAACATTTAAAGTTGTATTAGAATTTGTTGTAAATGGATTGTCAGGTAAAATATCCTGCACTGCAAATTCTACTCTTGCAGGTCTTGCATGCATTAAACCTTGTGGGTCAGCTCCTACAGGATGTGGTTCTAATTGTGGTTGTTTAGCTTCAAACTCAGAATTGTGTACCCACGCACCCGTCCATTCTTGCACCATTTCTCTATATGGAAATGCTGCTCCTGATCTGTCAGAGATCATTAATGCTCTACTACCTTTTGCGAATCTAGCCATTATATATTTGGATAGTATGTTTTCGGAGTAATAAATGTGCTAGCTGCAGAACCATCTTCTGATAATGCTCTAGCTAATTCATCTTCGTACAACAACTTCATCTCCTGTGTTCTTTGTGGTGCAAACTTCATAGATAAATAATATGATAATCCTGAAATCATACATGGTATAAATCTAAAAGGTGTATCACTTGCGTTAGTATAAGCTCCTGCATCTTGAATTCTTTTAACATAATAAACACTAAGAAAGTTTCCTGCTGCAGTTGCGTTAGGTAATGGATAAATTGTAAGTGTAACTTTTTCAATAAATCTTTGTACCCAAAATTGTGAAGGTGTTCCGTTAGATGCTTTATTTGCTGTTGCAGCATATGCATCTCTTGCAACTTTTGTTAATCCTGTATCTGCTTGATTTGTTGTATTGTAATTTTGTCTATAAGACACATTTAAAATATCTGTGATACCGTAAACGTTAGCTGTTGGAACAGTTGTAGCTTGTGGTGGTTCTCCACCTCCAGGCACATCTGTAGAATTTCTATAAAAAGTATATATACCAGACCCTTCAGCTGTAGCATCAACGTTAGTTGTTGAACCTGCTACTAAATTAATATTAGTATTTCCTACTTCCCAAAAATGTATTCCTCTATTACCCCATTCTTGAAAAAGAACGTTTAAAGATCTTCTTGCAGTTTTAATTTGATGACCAGCTGTGCCTACTAAACCTAGACGCTCGTATGCGTCAGCTATAATTTCATCAATTGAAAAGTCCTGGTCAAAACTATAGGACTGTGAAGTAGTATTAGCCATTGGCTACCTCTAAAATGTTCCGATTATGTAAAAAAAATCTACGTTAGTTAGATCTGCGTACACTCCATCAGAGGCATATATACCAGCTGCTGGTATTTTAAATTCATGAACATGATTAGCTGCTGTACCAAACTTACCATGAAATATTAATTTGCCTGCTGTTTTAGAACTATCTGCTTCATTGTAAAGTTTAACTTCAGCATCAGTATTACTAGCTTGAGCAAATACAGATAAAATGTTTGCACTTCCAATATTAGCTGCTGATCCAGCAATTAATTTTTGTACCTGACCGTCAGCTGTAAGAACTACCGATTGTCTAACTTTTGATGTTATTGACATATTTTTAATCTCCTTAAATTTATGCGGGCCCGAAGGCCCACACTAAATTAATTATTACGCTCCAAATGCAAATGCACCAGTAACAGCTGCTGCTGCGCCAGTCATTTCACTTGCAATGTGCCATGTTCCATCTTCAAAACACATGAAAGCAATTTTACTTCCAGTTGTAAAACAGTTAGTTGCTGCATTAGCTGGTGTAAAAACTAATGCTGTTTCACCTGCTGTTGAAGTATCAAAAGTTACTTCATTTGCTGCTCTTGATTCAATTAATGAACTAGTAGCCCAAACATCAGTTCCAGCTGCATTAAAAGTTAATGTTGCTGTTCCGCCTGCTGTGTCCTTTGATTGAACATAAACAGCAATTGCTCCTGAAGTTGCTGCAGGTAGTGCACATGCACACGCTGCTGCTCCAGTGTAGTTAACAACTGCTATAACACCATCTGCGATAGCGATGTTAGCTGCTGTTGCTGTGTCTGCTAGAACTAAACCAGTTAAGTCAGGCATACCTGAACTCATTCTAGTTGTTACAACTCCTGTTGTAGAGTTTTTAGTTGCCATTTCAAATCCGTGTAGGGATCTAACCGGTCCGCTAAATGTAGTATTTGCCATAATTTTATTCTCCTAATTTAGATATATAGTCTTTAGGCCGTCGACTATACGCGTCTATATATCAATTAATAATTGTATAGTAAATTTTTTATATACTAGATTTTAGTAGAGTGCAAGAGAGCCTTATAAGAAAGTGCGATTTCAGCGATGTAGCTTTTGTTCTAAGTAGCTACAGAAACTTGTGGAGCAGCGCCTTCAACGCTATTTTGCCTGTGAGCAATTTGAGCTTCTTCAAGCTTGATCTCAGTAATGACTTGTTTAACTTTGTCATCAATTCTGACCATTTCAAGAGTGTATCTATCATTAGATAGATGCTCCTGTTGCCACTTCAACTCCAAGGACCTTTTTTGTTTGTATAGGTCTTGTATCATCAACAACCTCCTCATAGGTTATTCTGTTTACCTTGTCATTATAACTATTTCCAAGGCTTTCCCAATTTATACTCTTTTCTCCCAACTTGTCAAGGATAGATTGTTCAAGAGAAATAGCATTATCTTCCGCATAAACATTAAATTTTGCGTAATGATTGTATGCCCAGATTGTAATTGTGAATTGTTTCATGGTTTTTTCTTTCTATTTTATAAATATGGCGGAACTGTGTTCCGCCATATAAATTTTCTTTTTAATGATTATGCACCTTCAACGCCTTAGATACCTCTAAAGTCTGATGCGCCAAAAGCGTATCTTTCTCTAGCTTTGTATCTAACGTTACCAGTATCAAAGTCTCCTTCCATTGACGTAGTCAACGGAGTTCTTGAGAACATTTTCATACCATTTGGCACGTCTGTAACAATGTAAAATGAATCAGGGTCAGTTAAGAAATTGTTCACTCTGTAA
>Ga0181391_1000099_pt1 | contig 23924 bp, 22 predicted proteins | sample 14SPOviralmetaG_FD_130080 | JGI IMG/M metagenome (GOLD analysis project Ga0181391, IMG submission 130080) | Marine viral communities from the oligotrophic San Pedro Time Series (SPOT) site, San Pedro Channel, CA, USA - 14 SPOT_SRF_2010-08-11 | ecosystem: Environmental > Aquatic > Marine > Strait...
GACATGCCGACGACATTATTAATTCTCGACGATATAATCAATAGAGACTTTAAAAAGAATAATGAAGTCTCATTTTTAGCAAGCCGTTTTCGTCATTACGAATTATCATTAATGATTTTTACGCAGTCGTTTCGAGCCGTCTCAACTATTATCAGAAGCAACGCGACGGACATTTTAATTTTTCGTCAGCAATCTTCAAAAGAAATGGAGAAGATAATTGAAGAATATTCTGATTTAACGGGAACACCTGAGAGATTCATGGATTACTATAATATCGCTATGAGTGTCCCTTATGGATTTTTATACATAGACGCACAGACAAACCCCGCAACCTTCTATAAAGGATTCGAAGAGAAAATCGGAGAAGGATCTAGATTAACATATAGCGGAACTATCCCTCAACAAGATTCAGAAGTATTCGAAAAGAAAAAGAAAAAATAATTTTATCAATAAAAAAATAATATATAATAATATTATAAAATGGATTCGTATGGATTGTCTGAAACACTCAATCAACAAGAGAACCTCACGAATGAAGACGAAGCAAAAAATCAATTTCTTCAAGAGTCTATTAATGACGCCATGACTAAATATAATCTTAAAAAGAGACAAAATGAAAAAGATTATAAAGACGAAGGCGACAGAGAAGAACAACAGGCTATCGGTGGTTTCGGTTCTGAATTAACAGACGCAGGAGCAAAAGTGAAAGGATTAAAGGACGCAATCGGAGAAGGTTATAAGCCGTTTCATAATTTAAGCGCAGCAGCCAGTAAAGTTAAATCAACAGCACAGGCGGGAATTGATTCAGTTAAATCAACATTAGGGGGCGCACCAGCCAACCCAGCCGATATGGCGCAAGGAGCAAGAGACAACGCAACACAACAGGAAGCAACACAAAGCGGACAAAATGAAGGAGCAGGTCAAGCAGGTGAAGCAGAAGCAGGCTCGGGTGAAGGAACGGGCGCAGCAGATACAGGGACAGCGGGAAAAATATCAGGAGCAACAGGAGAAGCAGCAGAAGGAGGAGAAGCAGCGGAAGAAGTATCGGGAGCAGCAGAAGAAGCAACCTCAACAGCAGGGAAAGTCGCGGGAGTTGTAGGAGAAGCAGTCGGGCGGGTAGCAGGCGGGGCGATAGGAGCAGGCAATCTAGGTTTTGATATTTATAAACAAGTAGAAGGCGGGGGATTCATGAAAGGCGGTGTTAATACAGGAGACGATATCGGAAACATTACAAATGAAGCAGGCAGCACGATAGACATTTTAGGAGCAGCCACAGGCGATCCATTACTTATGGCGGCAGGAGTCGGAGTCGGTTTAATCGGAAGCGCTATTTCAGGAATATCTGAATTATTTCACCACCATGAAGACAAACCTAAACCACCACCACCACCACCGAAAAAAGTAGTCGCGCCCGTAGCCGTTCAGAGTCTAGCAGCCGAAGGAGATATCGGTCAAGGTCAAAGTCAATCTAGTCTCGCAGCCGTTCAAGTCGGGGCAAGTTAAAAATATGAATAGTATCCATTTGGCGATTTATATTATAGAATAAATAACCAAACGGCGATTATTGAGATTTATTTTTAAAGTTTTTTTTATTAATCAAATTATAATATATAATAATATTATAAAATGAGTTCTCGTTATTTAGAATTAGCGCCGAGCAACAAAACAACTGACGGAAAATATAGTTTTAAAAATGGAGTCGCCTCCATTACATTTGATATCCCCGAAGGGAGTTATATGTTAGATCCGTCCTCTCTCAGAATCGCAGGGGCTTTTAAAGTTTATAAGAATCTCCTCGAAGAAGACGCAGACGGCGCACTCGCCCTCAATCCTCGTCTAGGTGTTTATTCAACCATATCTCAATTAATTTTCAGAAGTTTGAAACACCAAACGACGATTTCTCATGAAAGGAACTGGAATCGCTGGTTATCTACTTATCTCGCATTAAGTTCGTCCCCCGAAGACGCATTAGGACATATGGGTCTCACCGCACTCACGAATAGCAATTACAATCTCGAACAAACAACAACCGCAGAAAGAACCGCCGCGAATAATTTCTGTATTCACCTCCCATGCGGTCTGTTAAACGCAGGAGTTCCTTTAAATCTAATGCCGAACGCACTCGGGGGATTATCGCTCACCTTAATGCTTGAAAGCGACGCGAACGCCTTAGAAGTTCTCCCCGTTGATTCTTCGACTGCTCCTGATACAGCAGATTTCACGGAGGCGTTTTATGAATTAAGTGATATTAAATTGATCTGTTCTGTTATTACTCCTCCTCCCGATCAACTATCTAGATTAATGAAACAAACTTCGGGGGCTATGACTTTCCAATCAGTTCATTCTTATTATGATACGGCTAACTCAACAAATATCCAACTGGCTATGAATCTGAGATTAAAGAAAGTTAAGTCTCTCTATACTTCATGGATTCCGTCGTCTAAGTTAAATAATCTATCAGAAGACGGATTCGCGACTCTTCCCCCGATTAATCAAGACGGGACTCTCGCTCCTGTTGAAAAAATAGCATTCCTCAGGGGAGGTCAAGTTTATCCCCGACTTTATTCATATGATACAAATATTAAGGGAGAGCCTCTGACTGCGGCGGCTGATCCGATTCTCGCAAGAGATTTAATGAACTCGGTGGCGGCTTTCGATAAATCCCGTCATTTTCAGATTAGTCAGGCAAATAATAATCGTCTAATTGTAGGAAAACCAAATGGACTGGGACGCGATTATCGTTTCGCTCAAAATGGTGGAGTTGTATGGGGGATAGGTGTAAATTATGAAAATTATCTAGGAGGCTCGGGGATTGATATGTCTCAACAGCAACTCGGTCTTTCGGTTGAATGTGGTCTGACTAGTTCTAACGCTCATTCAATTTTCGTATTTGTAAATGCTGAAACTCAATTAATCTATAATCAGAATGGAGTCCAAGTTCTCAATTAATTTTAAAAGACTTTTTTAATATTTTTTTAATTAAATAATAATATATATTATTATTATAAAATGAATCAGAGTGATTATGCGTCAAGTGTTCCCGTTGATAAAGGTGAATCTAAATCTTCGCAACCTTCTTTAATGAATATTAAATCTATTCAGACTTCAAGTGCTATGTCTGTTGAATCTGAGGTGTTAGAGCCTCTGACCTTTTCTCAGTCGGAGGCGGTTTTCGAACTCCCCCCGAAAGGTTTTCTTCATGCGGGCAGTTGTCTATCTATTGGATTTAAAACAAAGGCAGCGCTGGCGGACGCGTTTCCATATACAAATATAGGGGTTCATAGTTTAGTCCGTCGCGCCGTTCTCAGAACGACGGCGGGGCGTGTGATCTGTGATACGGAGGACTGGAATTATCTTCAAGGCTGTAAATCTATGTTTATCACGAATAGCCATAATAAAGAGAGGGAGCAGTATCTTTCAGGGCGTCAAACGGATTTCGAGTTATTTTATGACGATTCTGATTCTACTCTCGCCTCAGGATACGGGTTAGGGAATAATTTAGAGTTCGATTATCAAGGAGCGGGCGCTCATAGCAACAAGGGCAAGAATGTTGAAGAACATTTAAGACATTCTTCGGGTTCTGAGTATCAGATAAAACTTCATGAATTATTCCCATATATGAAAGAGGGCAATCAGATTCCGTTATTTCTTCTCCCTAATGAACGCATTCAGGTTCAATTATTCTGGGACACGGAGGCAGGTCGTCTCGCATTAGACGCAACTGACGCGGCAGCAGGGAGACAAACTGAAACCTTAGAGATAGATCAATCGAGAACGAAACTGATTTCAGACCATATTTTCTATGACGGCGAGACTATGGCTTCTTTCGCTCAAAAGGCAAGTTCGGGACTAACTTTCGAATATATTGATTATCGTTTATCAAAACAATCTCTCTCTAATCATAGCGCTTCGGGAGCAGACTTCGACGCGTCTTTTGAAACTAAAAATAATGTAAGGAATATCGGCGGGAATGGTATGGTTGTAAATAAGGTATATTTCGCATATGAAGACCCTAATAAAGACGCTCGCTCTCTTCTAGGTAAATACGGCGCAGTCGCGATCGGAGATAATCAGACATTAACTTCGAATATGTTTGTAAATAATCAATTCTTATATCCTCAGGATATTAAGAATCCCGCCCGTCAATTTCATAACCTAAAAGAAGTCGGGAATATGATCCCATTTATTACAAGAGAAGCCTATTCGGGTGAGGGGGTTGGTGGTCTAGCAGATACGGCGGCGGCTTATATCGAAGGTCATAGCCCTAAGTCTCAGTTCTCGGGTCGGTTCTTTTGGAATGGTTTTCTTCTGAAAGGTCTTAATTCTAGGGTTGATAATCGCGGTTTAGAATTACACACGAACGCAGAGACTATGGCTGACTTAAAAACTTCGACGATTCGGTCATATACTCAGAGAGCATGGTTGGAAATCCGTCGTTATGTTGTAATCAAGGACGGACATTTAGATTGTTATTTTATGTAAAAAATAAAAATGTTTTTATATTATATATGAAAAAAGATAAACCATTATATAAACCATTTAAATCAACTGCTAAGAACAAAAAATATTCTGTTTATGTTATGAAAGGAGATAAGAAACGATTAATTCATTTCGGAGATAGTCGTATGGAACAATTTAAAGATAAACTAGGACAATATTCACATTTAAATCATAATGATAAAGAACGAAGAAGAAGATATTTAAGTCGGGCGAAGGGAATCAAAAACAAACTAGGACAACTAACATGGAAAGATAAGAATAGCGCTAATTATTATTCTATTCGTTATCTGTGGTAAAAAATCGCCGTTTGGTTATTTATTATATAATAAAGATCGCCAAATGGATACTTCATTCTAATTTTATTTAAAACTTATTTTCTATTCTATATTATATAAATGAAAACATATAATATGTATTTAAATTATAAAGATACTTATATCTGTAAGTTTAAGACAACAACAACGAATCCTTATGTTGTATATGAAGTCATGGGGAAAGATTGTGTTAATGACGCTTTTCAGAAAGGAATCAATTATAAAAAACAAATCGAAGTCTTTAAGAAATATTGTGATATAATTTTAAAGAATAAAAATAATTGTTATAAAATACGAAGAAGTGAATATCTTATGTTTTGTTCTTGTTATCTTGCTTTATTCAAGTATAATCAACTAGATTCTCGGGATATAATATTTCTTAAAAATAAATAATACTTAAAATTAATATCTATACTATAATATATAATATGACTAGTCAATATTCTGAAAGTGAAATTAATAAAATGATTAATTCTTATAAAAAGAGACAATTACGAGATAAGAAGAAATATGATAAGAATAAAGACAGCGAGGATTTTAAAGTGAAGAATCGTGCGAGGGCTAAGGCTCATTATGAGGCTAATAAAGAAATGAAACAAAATAACTATAAGAAAAATAAAGAAGTTTTAAATTGTCGTTCATTATATAATTATTATAAGTATCATTCAAGGTCGAATGAGTTTATAGAGAAATATCCTGATAAATGTGAAGTATTGCGAACTCATGGATTTGTAATTGATTCAGGTTCAGGTTCAGGTTCAGATTCAGATTGAGCCTTCTTTTTTTTAACATTCTTTTTATCTTTATTTTCTGACGGAGTTTCTTCGTCGTCAGAAGAATTGTTCTGAACCTCTCTCATACAATTATAACGACATATCCCCCATAAACATGAATATTCTATCGTCGAACAACGCGATTTAAATAAAATCAATAATAATGCTCCTACACTAGATAAAGCCAACGCGACTGCGCCCGCGAGTTGGTCTAATGAGAAATCCGATAATTTAGTCATTTTTTATCTAATATATAATATAAATGATAAAATATTTTATTGATAGATTTTTTTATTTTATAGATTATAAGGCGATAGACATTCAACAACCTTCAAAACCATATGAAAATAGAATTATTAAATCGCTTGAAGCGGACTTAAAGGATATTCTACAAACAACGGAAGAGTTAAAGAGTGATATTCGTTTTATCAAAGATTATTTATCTAAAAAATAAAATATAGTATATATTAAATGATAGTTTCAATCCTAATGCCTTTTTATAACAGAAGAAACTTTATACCTCTAATCATTAAGAATGTTAAGAATCAAACCTATCCAGCCGATAAACTAAGATTAATCATAGACGACGATTCAGAACATTCACTCGAACCCGAAGAAATAAAACATATAGCCGACGGGATTGCTCCTACTCAGTTAATATATGTTAAAACACCTAGAAAGACAATCGGGAAGAAAAGAAATGATATGAATAAATATGTTTTAAGGAATTACGGGAAAAACTCCATAGTTGCGAACATGGATACAGACGATTTATATAATCCGATTTATATAGAAAACGGAGTTAATCAAATAATCAAAGAAGGATTTAGTTGTGTTGGTTCTTCTGAAATGTTATTCACTTATCCATATGATAATTATAAAATGACTTTTATTCGTTGTAATAATATTAAGTTAATTCATGAAGCAAGTATGATCCACACGATACAATTTTGGAGAGCCTCAGGAGGTTATAATAATAATATGACGGGAGAAGGAACTAAACTATTATCAGGATTTAATTCAAGATTAATTTTAGACGAATCAATAAAGAAGATAATGATTTGTATATCTCATAAGAATAATACAATTGATAAATCAAAGTTTTCAGATAATCGTTTTAATATAGGTCAGAGATTACATATAAAAGACCAAGAATTAATCGATAAATGTTTAGAACCTCTCTATTAAAAAATGTCCGTTTGGTGATCTTATATATATAATAAATAACCAAAGAGCGATTTTATCTATCCTTTTTTAAAATTATTTTAATTAAATAATAATATATTATATTATTATAAAATGTCGGGTTCATATTGGAAAGTTGGAGACAAGGTTAATATCGGTCAGAGTGATATTGAGATAAGTTGTGAAGGTGGAAAACAATATCAAGAGAATCAAGTTATCGGGATTTATATCCCTCCCTCCGTTAAGTTCTTTTCGGGGAAAGATAGTGTTCTTCAATTCGATTTAAAAGTTGAATCAACTGCGACGACTAAGTTATGTTTAGACGGGACGATAGGCGCGCACGGATTATTCTCCCGAGTGGCTTGTTATGCGGGAAATAGAACCGAATTATTGGAGGAACTTACAGAATACGATTCTTTTGTAAATATTAAGTATTCTTATGATACTTCTGAGGCTAGTCGTGCGAAACGCGCTCTTACGGAAGGTTGCGGCGCATGGACGCCTGATACACGCGGGACACTAGGAACAACTAAGTCTCACCAGTCGAATGTTGTTTCTTCTCCGTTTAATGAGAATATGAATAAAGGAAAAGATCCTCAGACGACGATTGATTCTGAATCGGGTCAGATTACTGCTAGAATTACTATGCCGTTATATATGGGTTGTTGGGCGAACTCTATGAAGGCATTTCCGAACCTATTAACAAACGGGCTATATATTGAACTGACTTGTAATTCTGCCCGAAAATGTGTAAAGGTTTTCGATCAGACGACCCTTGCTAGGAGAGTTTCATTTAATCCCGTATTTGCTTCTACTGACGGGAATACTACTGGTTGGGCGCATGACGACGCGTCTGATACGGATTCCTTATATTGTAGTAATGATAATTCTCAGTTAGACCCGACTCGGTGTCCTTTTAATAAAGGCGAGAAAATCGGACTATGGGACAGACAAGCGGGTGCTGAAATTGAGGTTAATGACGATATGGTTATTAGTTCGATACAAATGGGAAGCACAGCACATAAACAATCGGTCAGGATTAATATAGCGACTGCGACGAAACCTGCGACTGCGTCTCTTGCCGCGAGCGCGAATCGTTATGTATTTTTCAGTAAGGAGAGAACGGCTGATTTCAGTCCTTCATATACTATTATCAATCCGAAAATGGTTGTTCGTTCTCTTGATATGGGCGCTCAGTATGAGAAAGGAATGGTTGCTAAAATGAAACAGGGCGGGGTCATTATGTTTGATCTCCCTTCGGTTGCTTGTGCGCTTCAATCGGTCGGAGCGAATGAGGTTCAGGCTACAATCCCGATCAGTTGCGAACATGCTAAGGCTCGGAGTTTAATTTGTATGGGGACAGACTCTAAACCTTATAGCGCCGTTGAGAGTTGTGATTCTACTTCTACTTATCTGATTAATGAAACTGAACCGAATGATCTTGCTTCTGATAAGTCTAAAAATACTAATTCACAGCAGAGCGGTTATAGTGGAATCGGAGACTCACTTTCCAGTTATTCTTTCATGATCTCAGGCAAGCAGACCCCCTCGCGCCGCGTGGAATGTGCGAAAACTACGGGAACAGGTGCGGGAATAGATCAGAATCACTTAATTGAATTAGAGAAAAGTCTTCAACAGGCTCATGGTTGTGTCCCTCGTTCTTTTGTTAATTATCAGAATAACTTCTTAATCGGTCGCGCTCTTACTTTGGATTCTAATACTATTTTCGACGGGCGGAATAAAGACCTTAGACTTAATCTTAGATATGAAGAAGCAGTCCCCGCGTCTCGTGGAACTCGTAAAGAGAAACTTTGGAAGATATTCACCTCGCACATAAAAACAATTATGATTAAGGGTGATTCTATTCAAGTCCAAAATTAAATCGCCGTTTGGTTGTTTATTCTATAATATAAATCGCCAAATGGATACTTTTTCTTAATCTTGTTTTTTGATAATTTTCATTTAAAAATAATAATCTTATATTCTTATATAAAATGAAAGTTGATAATCTTAAAGAAACTCTCGAAGAGGCTCGCCCGAATGTGAAAGAATCTACAATAAAAATGTATGAATCTAACTTGAAGAAATTAAAGAAAATGTTTGAAACAGATTCATGGGATTTTTTAAAGAAGGTTGATAATGTAAAAGATAAATTAAAGAATCTACATTATACAAGTCAGAGGAATTATTACAATTCAGTCATTATTTTATTAATGGCGTTAAATCATGATAAAAAGTTCGATAAGTTATTGAGTGAATATAATACATTAAGAGACGATTTAAATAAACAATATGAGGACGAGAATGCGAAGGGAACTATTTCAGAGAAACAGAAGGCGAACTTTGTTGAATTAAATGAAATTAAGAAAATGATTTCAAAAATGGAAACTGAATTGAGAGGTTGGAAAAAGAGAGACTTAAAACAATCGGAGAAAATGTTATTAGTTGTATATATGATTTATCAGATTCATATTCGTCTCCCGCTTCGTAATGATCTAAGTGGTTGTATGGCTATTCGAAAGTCTGAATATAACAAGTTATCAGACAAGGATAAAGAAGATAATAATTATCTAGTCGTTAATAAATCAGACATGTTCTTTGTATTAAACAAGTTTAAGACTTCTAAGAAATATGAGGAATTAAAGTTTAGTGTCCCGAAGGATTTAGAGAAGTTATTGAGAGCATATATAAGAAAGACGGGAATGGGTGTCTTGTTTAAAAGTTCTACGGATAAACCTTATTCTAGAAATCATATAAGTCAGTTATTATTAAAAGCGTCTAAGAAATACTTAAATAAAAGTATTTCAACAACTATGTTGAGAAAAATTGTGTTATCTGATAAGTTTTCAGATACTAAAAAAGAAATGGAGAATATGGCGAAAATCACAGGACATTCGACTGATACTATGTCTAAGATATATATCAAAGATACGAAAGATAGTCAGAAGGCAGAGGACACCGAGAAGTAAGGTCTTTTGTTAGAAGTGTTAAATCATTAATATCAACATGAACCATTTTAATATCTCGTCCTCGTTCTTTATGAAAATAATCGTCTTGGATTGTATATTTAGAATCTTTATTATAAGTCCATTCATACAGCCCGTCAGTAAATAAAAAATAGAACTTAAATATTCTATTCTTTGTATTTTTTAATTTGTCTATATGTTGAAGTTTATTATATCCGAAGAATGTTGTCGGATATCTTGAATATTCATTTTGTCTTGCTTTTAATTCTGATATTTCTGAATTGTTTTTAAAATCAACTTGATTCTTTTCATTCTTATACATTTTAAGAAAATCATTCTTATATTTATCTTTATTCAAATAATAACATAATTTCTTTTCATTAATCTTTCCGAACTTTAAATCTTCGTAGAGAGACCAGCCAACCATTTTAATATAACAAACATAAAAATAATTCCAAACAAACGCGTTTTTAAAAATCGATAATTTTAAACTCTTAAAAATAAAATCTTGATTAAAGTATAAGAATGGATAATTTAAATGAGAATGAGAAAAACTTGATATCAGCATTAACAAAATGGAAACTAGATAAGACTGATTATGAAGAAATCATTTCAACTCTCGCGAAGAATGGGAGACCTGACTTAATACAAGCCTTTAAGAAATCATTATCAGAAGATCCTGATCCTGACTTTAATCCTGATAGTGAATCTGAATCTTGTTCTGATACTGATTCAGATTACGGAGAAGAAGAAGAATTAGTTATAGGAACAACTCAGGACGGATTCACCTTCTTCGAATAGGTTTATAATAATGAGGAACATAATAATCAAACTCCTTAATTGTTTTAAGAATAGATTCTTTAAGATTATCTTTCTTATTAATCTTTTTATTGAGAAAGAAATAATATTGAATATGTTTGTTTAATGTTTGTTTTTGTTTTTTATATTTTGTTTCTAGTAAATCATATTTATATAATAATTTTATTTCATGGTTGATATCGTCGGGAAGATTTAAGTTCTTTATAAGAATTAGTTTATCCATATTATTATTATATATAATATTTTAATTTAAATGAGTTATTTTCTTAATTAATCTTATATTATTACTCTTATATATCTAAAATATACCCTTTAAACTGGAATTATGAGTAATAATGACTTAAAGAATTAATAAAATCGCGATTTTATGTCTTTAAATCACTTAAATCAATCATTTTATTAGATTAAAACACTTAAAAAGACATATTTTATATATAAAAGTATCATAATTAGAGATTTAGAGGGTGAGTCTAGCCCACACACCCTTTTCTGTGAGATATTTTCTAGTTCCGTCGAGAAATTGTTTATTCGCGGGTGTGTTATAAAAAAACCTATTTAATGATCTATCTTTTTTAAAGTATTGAGACGAAGTTGCTTTGATAAATGTTTGTTCTGTTATATAGCCGCCGTCAATCATTTTTCTCCCGTTCTCATATAATAGTTTAGTCTGACCTGCTATAAGTTGAACCATGTCCTTCTCTCCTCTCTTTGTATTCAACGCTTTAAGACAACGATCAATCAACTCACCTGCCGCCATTTTAGGAAACTTTAATCTTAAATCTAGATACATAAATGAAAACGCCACACAATATCCACCCGCCTCAACAATTACAACACCATTCCAATTCTTTCCCGTTCTAGTTCTCTTAGTCCCGTCCGCTCCGATATTAGTTTCTTGAAATTGAAAGTTCTCGAATCTATCACCATATCCTTCAAGAACCTTAGACTCGGTCGCGCTTACTGACTGAGGATCAAGATATTTAAATCCCTTCATTAAAGTATCTTTTATATCTTTATCAATACCACTAGTCCCCGCCGTTATTGTTTTTATCTTTGAATTAATTTTCTTCATTACAGCACCGAGAGCCATATTGTCTCTCTTACCTTTAATAACTCCATTCGGCTCATATCTTTCAACCTCTCCCCTATGAAAATTGAAAACACACATATTCGCATGTCCGTTGAAAAATACAGGGACACATAACATTTTCTTTCTCTTCGCACACCGAACAACCGCATTAGCGACTTCGTCTATATTATTAGCAAAAACTCTCTTAGCCCCTCCTTTATTATCTACGAACTTTTCTAAAAGGTCTTCACTTATAGAACAATCATTTTTATTCTGTTCTAATATATAAACCATGTATAACAAGATAACATTAAAGTTTCCAACATAAGGGACGAAATAATCTATTTTATTTTTCTTATAATCCTCCATAACTTTCTCGGGAGATAATTCGGCTATCTCTTCAACTTGTTCGTCTGTCGCTCCGTCTTTATCGACTTCGTCTAGTTTAACTTCGTCAGGATTGTCTTCGGGTGTTTTATCGTCTCCCTTATCAGGCTTCGGTTTAGGTTGTCTAGGTTTCTTAGGAGCGGGCGGCTTCGGCGGTTTCGGTGGAGGTTTAGAAGGTGGAGTCGGTTGAGGAGGTTGTTTCTTTTTCTTCCTTTTCTTCGCTTCCTCGATTAATTTCTTATCTTCGTCCGTAAGTTGAGGCTTCTTTGATTTTAACTTCTTTAACTTTTTAAGAGCGTTCTCCTTATCTTTATTCTCTTTAAGAATCTTGATTCGCTGTTGAGCCTTCTTCTCTGCTGCTGCTTTCTTCGCTTTCTCTTTCTCCTCCTTTGTTTTCTTAGGTGGAGGCGCGGGGACTTTAATTTCAGTTCCGTCTGAAATATCCTGTTTCCCCTTACGAACTTTAATAATCTTTTTATTCACATGATCTAATTTAAATCCTGCGTCTTGTATCAGTTTCACTAAGTCTGCTTTCTTTGAACCTTTCGGGACGGCTATCTTTGTTAATGTATTATGAGCCTTTATAAGTCTCCGTATTTCAGGGGCAGTCAATTCTTTCACTTTTGAACTCATTATATTTATAATTATAAGATATAAAATAATTTGATAATCTTTTTTTTTATTTATCCTCGTTTAAATCTAAGAAATAAAATATAATATATATTATAAAATGATTCATAAATCCCATTCTAAAAATGAAATCGTCAAGATTATCCAAGCCTGTGAGATTGATATTCCTAATCCTAAGAAACTCCGTAAAATTGATTTATCTAAGTTATTAAATGAAAAATTAAAAGAAGTTGATTCTATTAAACCTAATGAAGAATTATGTATTTATAATTTAGTTGATTTAAAGTATTACTTATCTAATGTAAATCCTAAAAAAAGATTATCCATTAAAGAGAAAAATAAAGTTATTCTGATATGTAAGAAACTAAAACATTTATCTAGAAATGGATTCATGGTTGAAGTGTCTGATTATAATGATATAAATGAAGCGATACAAGACGCGAAATATATATGTGAATATGGAGATATTCCTAGCGTAAGAAAGGCTATCAGAGATTTTAATGAATATACATTCTTAAAAGAAAGATTCGAACCTAAATTATCTGAGATAGTAAAACGAGAATTAGAACATAAACAAAAATTAAAGAGTGTCTCTGTTTATAAATGCGTTATCAAGAAAGGACATTTTGTTGTAAAGTTTGATTGATTAAAAAGTATCCATTTGGTTCTATTTTATATATAATAAATAACCAAACGGCGATTATCAATATTTTTTATCCTTCTTCATTTCAGAATCTTTCATAATAGATCCGTCGGGCATTCTGTGCGACCCCTTCGGGACTTTCTTCTCCTTCTTCTTTTTTAATTTTAAATGAGATTTATCTATTTTATATGATTTAGATTTCGGATTAATGCTCGCATAAACGCGCGACATTCCCCAAGCCTCAGGCGTCTTAATATGTTTTCTGACTGACTGAGGATTCGTATTAAACGCTCCCATTCCCTTCTTATAAATTGTTTTTAATCCTTGTAGTGTATATCCTGTCTTATCAGATATCTCTTTTAAAGTATGTCCTTCACTCAACTTAAATCCATATTTTTTGTTGAATTGTTGTTTATAAGTCGGCATTTATTAATTATAATATATTATTTCTTCTTTCCTTTTTTTGATTGTTCTTGTAATATTTGAGCGAGTATATCGAAGTTAGTTAAATCCCCTCGCTTTCTTATTTTGTATATAATCGCGTTCCCGTCTTCTGTATCTGCGAGAGAGCCGTCGGGGTTTGTGATTGCTGTTGTTATCTCTGAAAACTTTGTCGGACAAGTGATTGTATAATTAAACTGAGTATCTGAAACCTGAATGAAATCTTTATCCGCATTTATTTTATTTATAACTGATATGACTGGGAGAGATAAACCGCTATTTTTCCCCCCGATATATTTGTTATTAGAAATAATATCTGATCTAATAGTTAGATAAGGTCTTTGAACTAGTTTCGGGAGTTTTAATCCTTCTATTTTAATTGATTTCGTATCTTGGACGATTGGAGGGAAATATGAGACATTTGGTTTGGGCGCTACGGCTCCCCCTGTTCCTTCTGCTGGATAAAAATTGTCTATTAGAAGGGGTGTTGATATGATTGGACTATACTGAACTCCGCCGTATGGATTCATGGTGAAATCTTGGATATCTGTATTTAATACTTGCGAGTTTGTTGTTGGATTATAAATTGATTCTATATTTCTAAAATCAACACGCGACGAGCCTATGTTTGTTGTTGTTTTAATTTTTGGATTAAATTGTTCGTATGTGAAACCTAGTAATCCCATTAAGCCATTATCCCATATTTCAGGCTGTTTATTAGAATCTGATATTTTAAAAGTATTTCCGAGATTAAGATTAATTCCCATATGAGAATCAAATATAGTATAAGGTGAAATCCTTGAATTGAAAAACGAGAAAGTCATTATATTATTTTTAGCCGTATTGTGTGGCTGTGTGTTTCCTATTTCTGAAAATGTTGTTCCATTTAAATCAGGACAATACGAAGACGCACGAGTTCTTTTATTTATTTTATAACATACATTAGACGCGTCGTCTAATATCGGGATAGTTTTAGAAACGGCGGGGTCTGTTCCCTCTATATTTCGCGTCTGTCCCGCGTCGAACTGCTGCCCGATTTTCTCAGGTATATGAAGATTAGAAAATCCGAACTTTCCTGATACTGAGTCATAAACACATGCGGGATTGTTCGCTCCTATAACGGCGCTCTTAATACTTCGAACATAAGCCTCGTCGGCTGTACTTTCGGTTGTTTCGGTATCATTAAAGTTAGTTCCTATCCCTGCTTTAAACTCGTCCGCATGAGAAGCAAGAGGGATTCCTGTAAATCCAAGAGATACAACATTTCCCCACGAATTAAATGAATAATCCCACCCGATTAATGTCGTTTCTTGTGCTATTGATTGAGGAACGAATGTTGCGTCGTTCTCAGGTGCGCCTCCTCGTAATTTAAAGAAATCATTATGAATCCCCTGAGAGTGAGGGGCTTCGGGGTGAATCTCTATATAATATTTATCGTCAGTAGTAAGCGCAGGAGGGTCGCTTAAAACTCTATGCTTTGTCGCGAATCCATAACATAAATGATCTATATCAGGTTCTTCAATATATTTATCTTGATATTCAGGTTGATATTTAAAAAATATCGGGAGAGACCTATGATCTGCTATAAAATAGTTCTGAGGGTCAGCGTCTCCTCCTTGATAATTAGGCATATGATATCCGTCATGTCCTAAATAATTATAATTATCTCGGTCGAAATTAAAACGATTCATATGTAAGAATCTAGCGTTATCAATTGTCGGGTGAGTTGGTGCGGGGATTGGTGTCCCCCCTGTTCCGTGAATATCTCCCGTAAATGTTTCATTATTCCATATCTCTCCGTCAGAGGCTTTGGTTGATTTTATATTTTTAAATAATTCAGGATATCTCCCCTGTACCTTAAAAAGATTGCGGAGATTATTTAGATTCTCGTCATTCCATATCCAAGAAGTAATGATAGAATCTGTATAATTTCCGAAACGAGTTGTTCCGTCTGCTAGTAATTGGTCTCCGATATAGTTTTTAATGAAGTTCGGTTTTCCATATTTAGAATCAGAAAAAGCACTAAACTCAGTATGAGAATAATATGTATCTCCGTCATAAAATCCGACATTCCCTCTCGGTGTATTACATTTCCTTCCTGCCTCGAATAAGTCAGGTCTCTTAACGAATATATTTTGATAATTCCTATAATATTCGAATGATTTCTGATTAGCCACTCCCGCGTCGGCTAAGAATGCTTCTGATTTGTCGTGTGTGAAATCTCCATAATTAGCCGCGTCATATGTTTTAAATGTTTTTGATTTAACTACATAAGATAAGGGCGTTGTTCCTCCATGTTGTCCCGCTTTATTAAATATTTCAGGACTATCCTTTCTTTCTTCTTGTAATTGTTGAGTCAGTTGTTCTGCGATTGATTGAGGGCTATTAAATCCTTTTTTTAATTTTAAAGTGATTAAGTCTATATGTCGCGAATAATGAGATAAAGCGGGAGAATTAACTTTATACCTTGTTCCGTCGTCAGGATTAGGAGTTTCTTGGAGCATTATATATTTTTCTAAGACATTCGCGGGGTTATTATCTGCGGGGAAATCTTGCGTCCAATAAGTTTGAGCGCTAACATTTAGACTTTTTTCTAAATCGGGTTGAGGGACTCCGTCTATCGGGTCTTGTCCCATAATAAAATGAATAGGGACTTCGAGGTCGTTGTTGTATTGCTGAAAATAAAACTCTAATGTGAATAATGTATATTTAGAATTATCAATAAAAGGTCTGACTTCTAAAACTTTTTTACCCCCGACCCCGTAGGAGTTGTTCCCTGACGCTAAAATGGGTACTTTAAACTTCTGAGCCGCTGGACTTGTTCCTTTACAAAATAACCCGTAATCGTTCGGATTAAAATATTTCATATCTATCCCCCGATTAGGATTAAACTCCCCATTTGTTAGTCCGAATGTTATAGGGAAACATTCGACTTGTCCCGAATTATTCCCACAAAAATAAGATAAGTCGGTCGGTGTCCCCTCGATTGTTTGTGAATCCATTTCATAATCAGTCGAAGTGAATATTTGTTTTAAATCTGCTATATGGGTGAATCCTCCTTCTGTTCCAACTTTATCGGGGAGAAACCTTCTCGGGAGAAATACATGCTGTTCTCCGTTCATATTTTTATAATAAGATACTTCTATATTTACTTCATTATCTTTCAATTCTATTTCTTCGTCTTGATTTGTTTTCCACCGAAAAAGAGTTGAGGATAATTGAGATTCATTAGTTTCAGAAGTCGGATTATTAAAAGAACTTATTTCAGGGGTTCTAGAATCTTGATCCTGAGAATAATGAAAGACACCATTAACCCCGAGAGACTTTCCCTTAAACTCGATAGAATTAGGGTTCGCGCAGCCCCGTTGATTAATGAATCCCGCTTCTATTGATATTTCGTCTCCTATATCTAGTTCAACAACTTCGCCCATTCTATTCGTCCATAAAGAATTATTAGCCGTCGTCTCATTCTGAGTTGATTGTTTTCGATTACATTCTAAAAGAGATATGTCTGCGTAATCGCTCATTTATATTATTATTATATATAATAAAATAATATTCTAAATCATAAAAAATTAGTGAAGTATCCATTTGGCGATTTATATTATAGAATAAACAACCAAACGGCGATTTTTAAAATATCGGTAATTTTAAACGATTTTCTCTGAAATTATTTTCTATGTTAAGTTATAAATAAAATGAGGTGTAGAAATAAAATACTTAAAAAGGAAATGATATTTAATATAAAAGGAGGTGTAGAAAGAACAGATATAAATAAATTAAAAGAGAATACAAATAATAATCTGAATAATAACTATATGGATACATTCAAAACATTTAAGTTAAGATATAATTCTAAACTCCCCTCAGACGAGTGGAAGAAAGACCCGACAAAGACCTTCTTTATCAATCGTAATTTATGGAAGGATTATTCTATGGAAGACATGGAAAAGAATGGATTAGGGCTAGGTGTCCCGACTGGAAAGATTAACGGGATTTTTGTTCTTGATTTAGACTTATATGATAAAAAAGATAAACCATATGACCCCGAAAAATGTCTATTCAGAAAGACCTTCGGGTCTCCTGAGGAATACATTAAGAAACATAATCTTTTCGCGGTTCAAACCATTTCGGGCGGTATTCATATTTATTTTAAGTATGATAATCGTTTTAAACAAACCGCCTGCGCGGCTCTTCAAATCGATACTAGGTCAGACGGAGGCTATGTTGTAGCGCCATTCACTCATATCAACGGAAACTCTTATAAGATTCTTCATAATGGAATTATTAAAAAATGTCCTGAGGATATGTCTGATTTTGTTCTTAATAATGTTATCAATCGTTCTAAGAAAAAGTTTAAACCAACTAATCCGAAAGTTGTTGTTAAAAACCCTGAAACAGGTGAAGACGAAGAAGTGAATCAACAAGATATTGATTTATCAGTATTCGAGTTCGCATTCACAGAGTATCTAATGGAAAGCATTATTAAGAAACTCCCGAAAGAATACTTCACAGAACAGGATAAATGGATTACATTTACAACCGCCATGAAACAGGTCGGAATGCTTGATTTATGGGATAAATACTCTAAGAAATATGGAGGCTCGACTTATAATGAAGAGAGAAATCTAGTTCATTTGGAATATTGTCGCGATAAAACTTACAACGCGATCAATAGTATTCTTAAAGCCTCTAAATACAAAAACGCGAGGACGGCTCTTGATTATTACAAGTATAAACCCGTCCCTAAAAATACATTTAAACCCGATTATATTATGGATAAACAAAAATTAGGTTTTGATTCTGAGGATACTCCGTTCTTTAAGAAACATTCTGAAAGAGTTGTTATCGGTCAGTCTGATACAGGAACAGGAAAAACAACAGAAGCAAAAGCATTCTTTAAAATGAATCAACGAAAACCATTCATATCCGTTGTTTCTCGTGTGTCTCTCGGTTTAGAACAAGTCCAAATCTTTAAGAAAGACGGACTAGAAGTTGAGTTTCATGAAACATATACAGAAATGAATAAACAAGAATGTCGTCCATTCAGTTCAAGAGAAGGCGAGAATATTGTGATTACAATTGATTCACTTCTTAAACTTAAAAACTTTGAGGATTTCAACGGATACTCTATTTTTCTAGACGAATATAATTCATTAATCGAATATCTTATCACTTGTCCTCTATTAAATAAATCGCGTCAGTTAATCGTCCCTCTATTTGAGAAAATGATTCTTCAAGCCGATAAGGTTATAGCAACCGACGCAGATATCAACGAGATTTCTCTATCTTATATGAAAGAATTAACTCCATTTAAATACATTAAAAATGAATATAAACATAATCAAGGAATCCCCGCAGAAGAAGTGTTTTCTTTTGAGAGTTTTGTTGATAAAGTTAATAAAGAGTCTAAATGGTTGATCCCTTGTGATTCTAAAACTCAGTCAGAAATTATCGGACATATCAACGCGTCTGCTGATTATGTTCTCATTACTTCTGAGGGCTGGTATCATTCAGGACGAAAAGAATATCTTAAAGTAGAAGAACGCGATTTAGACTTATATGATAGAATCATTTTCAGTCCCGCGATTGTTTATGGATTAGATTCAGTCATGAAACGCCCTGTCTTCTGTTATTTTAAAGAACACACTATTTCTCCCGTTGCTATGGTTCAACAAATATGTCGTTGTCGTAATATTGAGAAACTTTATTTTATCTTCAATCAGAAAGCCTGTAAGAAATATAGTTATCATTCACCCGAACACGCACAGCAAGAAATCGAAGAAAGGGAAGATTATGGAATATCTAGAAACTTTGAAATAGACGAAGATACAGGAGAACGAACTCCCATTAAAAAGAATCAGATTTATAATCGTCTATTATCTGAATATATTTATCGGGCTGATTGTTATAATACTAATAAGTTCGCTCATTTCATTAGGATTATCCGTAATCGTGGATTTAAGGTTTCATTATCATTTCACCAAACAAAACAAACCCCGAAAGAAGTGGAAGAACAAACAAAAGAAGAAAAGATTAAGTTCTTTCATGAATGTTGTTCTAAATATAATGATTATTATCTTCATGAATTACGGGCTGAGAAAGATATATTCATATCTGAATATATGGAAGTATGGAACAAAGAAAATGAACGAATTAAAATACTTGTTAAAGAAAGTCCTTATTATCATGAAGAAGAATTAGAATATCATTTAGAAGATAAGGAAAATAGCATTCAGAAGATTAATGCTGGGGAGGGAAAATATGAAGAATATTTCAGTCCTGCTATGGTTAAAGTGAATGATATTCTTAAAATCCCTTATAAAGAAGTTTCGGATCATATTGAATTATTTATGAATCCTTATGAACTACAACGCCATTTCACTATATCCAAATATTTCACAAAAACAAATGAAGAACTAGAACAGGACTTTCTTAAAAAATCAGACTTTAATCCTAATAAAGCAAATACAATCGAAGCCAAATTATTATTTCTTAATAAATATCGGGAACTATTACACATGAATGAAGATATTAAAAATATTGAAGTTAATCGCTCACTAACAAAACAACAATCTGAGACATTCATTAAAGAATATAAAATCGTCTTTGAACGATTCAGAGGAAAGAAAATCCCTGACTTCACAGAGACAAAAACTAATCAACAATATATCTCTAAGATATATAAGAATCTTTTCGGTGAGGATTGTATTGATACAAAGAAAACAACTAAAAACAAAAAATCAATTACATTATATTCATTTAATACTGAAAATCTTGATTATCATAATGAAGTCTATAAGTTCAGACATACTAACTATTAAATTATACTTTTTTAAAAATCCATTCATAATCGCCGAATGGTTCTCTTTTCTATATAATAAATAACCAAACGGATACTTTTTTATCTTTCGGTATTATTTATTTTTCCTCGCCGCTTCTATTTTCGCACTAATTAAATCATTTCTCTTTTTTGTTCTATCAGCAAGTTTCTTCAACCTTTTAGATTGATCGGCTTCTGTGTTTTTCTCAAATATTTCAGAAGCACGGATAGCCGCCTTCTTTTTATCTTCAAGACTGAATTGTAATACTTCACCGAACTTCATGGGAGGGACAACATTTTTCAGGGGTTTAATCGGAGCGCTCATATTATTTATAATATTATGAAATATTTTTTTTTATTTATTATAATTATAAATAATATGAGTCTAGTGATAAGTTCGAATGATATTCCTGAAAACAAACAATTCGATCGATATTCCACGAATCAATCGTCATATCGTTTCACGAATCATTTGGTTTCCCCGTTGGAGATTGACGCCGATTCCGAAGTGGCGGTTCATTCTTTTAAATGTAATAAAGACGGACTAGTGAAACTAAGTCCTTCATTAAGTTGGTATCAGTTTTTTAATGTTGATCCGAGAATAACAAGATCAGGAGAAGAACCCGCAATTGATTCAGTTGATAATTCTACGGGCTGGGAGATTAAATGTTTTCCTAAAATGAACTCAACTAAGAGAAGAGACGAATATATTTCTTTATATGAGTTCGCCGATAGATTTCAGTCGGGTATGAGACGCGGTATCCCGCACCCTGATTTCGTATCAATTTCAGACCCTAAAACTAAAATGGATATTCTCAGAGATTCAGGGACAACGGGCGCAGGCTTTCAAGGATTTCAATTAACTTATCAATATACGGGTCTTGACGAAGTTAGCGCACCTACAAGATACGAAAGACTATTCCCTAATGACGGGACGACTAGGATTACATATACACCCTCAACATACGCGTTTAAAGCACTAGTCGGAAAACAAACGGGAACTAATTACGATCATGCTGAATCTGAGAAGAATTGTATATTCGGAATGAATCACCCGATTTCTCATGCTGGGGGTGTGTGTTTATTTGATTTAAGAGAAGCAGGTGAAAAAGTATTTCACGAAGGCGATTATCATTATACTAAACTAAATAAGGATTTTGTCGTTGGATTAAATCGTGGTGTCCCCTCACAAGGCGGTTTATTTCTGAATAGACAAGCAGGATATAATGAAGGAGGCGGGACTTTTTCAGAATATAGTTCTAATCCTTTTGATTACGCTGTATCATGCGAACAAATCGGAGGTTCAGGAAATCGTTGGTTGAAGGTCGGTCATTTAGTTCAAGATTCAATTATGTTCGACGACACTAATCCTCTCGCTATGGAAGATATTCATTATTATAAAGGAACTGGCGCGACGGAATGGACTTCTTCTAATTTCGGGACGGCTGGCGCTCCTACAAATGCTCCCGACGATATCGGGAGATATAATATGTCCGTGAATGCGTCTCGGTTTGACGGAATCGAGTTTGTTGTTGAAAATGAAATCGTTTCTATTAGTTTAATAAGACAATATTCAGTCATGCCCTCTCCCGAATCAGATCCTTCTCATTATCCCGAAAAATTGTTAGTTTGTTCTTATCATATGAAAACCACTCATGCGACTGGCTTCGGAAAACATGTATTCCCTAAACCTGCGGGTCAGACTTGTTGGAATCTTTATCCGAAACTTGTTCTCCCGTTTAAAGATACTGAAATCATATTAGATACTTTCGACGGAAAGAATACGGGATTTGACGCTGACGCTCCGACTTATCCTGCTGACTGGTATCAGAGAAGTTTAGTGAATGGAGAGTTTGAAGGAGTTATGGCGGTTGATAGACGATACTATAATGATATGACTGATTTAACTATGTATCCTCAGAAGGGTGTTGTTGAATCAGGTGAAGATTATGCGCTGGCTGGATATGTTATGAATGTTATTTTAACTCCTCAGAATATTACTTATCCACACACACAAGGAGCAAACGCTCAATATGTTCTCGGATTTGTAGAGAGAGGAGTTCTAGATTCTAATAATGTTGATTTTACGGAATCAGAGAAAAAGTATGTTTATCAATCTGACGCGGCTCCAACTATTACAGCAAAAGACTCCATGTTTATCCGTCTCGATAATTTTACTCAGAAATCATTTAACGCAGGAACGGGTCGCCCGTCTAAAATAATCCACCATATCCCTCGATTTGATACTTCTAATCGTGAGATAGGAGCGGGCTTATACTTCGAACCCCACGAGAAAACATATATTAAACTTAATAACACAAACCCAATTCTTATCAACGAACTTGATTTCTCTATTTGTAATTCAAGAGAACAAATGATAACAGACCTAACAGGAGAAACAATTATTTGTCTTCATTTCAGAAAGGCTAAATAGAATGAATAAATCTTATTTTTATAAATTAATAGTAATTAATAGAAACTTTTTTAAAATTAATAGAAATATATAAATATATTTTCTAATAATATAAATATAATGGCTGACTTTCTCCCTGAGGTAATCATGGACGACGCGACGACTTCTCTGTCTGATTCAGAGGATACAATTGAAGAGATAACTGATATCAAGGTCGAGGAAAAGAATGTTATTCAAGAAGAAGATATTTTCGTTGATAAAACTCCTAAAAAGAATCTAGTTATAAAAGAAGTTGTTGAAGAAGACGAGACACCTAAAACACCGCCGCCCAGTCCAAAAGCGAAACAAGTGAAGACACGCAAAAAACGAGTAATGACTGAGGAACATAAAGCAAAACTAGCACTCGCACGAGAGAAGGCTCTCGCGAAACGAAGAGAGAACGCAGCGCGAAAAAAAGAAATTAAAGAACTTCATAAAGAAGAAGAAGAACAGAAATATCAACAATTAAAACAAAGAGTCAGAAAACCAAAAAAGCCGCAACCTTTTGAATCTTCGGGAGTTATAGAAGAAGAGGTTAAAAAAGAATTAAAAAAGACTAATAAGAATTATACTCAGGAAGATCTAGATAATGCGGTTCTTAATGGAATAATGAAATATGAAGTAATCAGAAAAGACAGGAAGAAAAAGAAACAAGAACAGAAAGAACTCAATAACCATGAAGAGAAGGTTCGACAGCAAGTTAGACAAATTATCAATAAGCCAGTTCAAGATTATAACTTCTTTGATAATTGTTATTAAAAAACGGGGTGTAGAAAAATATCCGTTTGGTTCTCTTTATTATATAAAATATAACCAAACGGGATTTCGTTCTACTCTATACAATAGAAAAAAACAATATACATTTTTAAAGATTTAATAATTAATAATAAAATATATATAATATAATAATGGAAAAACCACA
>Ga0181391_1000105_pt1 | contig 23553 bp, 30 predicted proteins | sample 14SPOviralmetaG_FD_130080 | JGI IMG/M metagenome (GOLD analysis project Ga0181391, IMG submission 130080) | Marine viral communities from the oligotrophic San Pedro Time Series (SPOT) site, San Pedro Channel, CA, USA - 14 SPOT_SRF_2010-08-11 | ecosystem: Environmental > Aquatic > Marine > Strait...
GGACAACAATAAAAAGGAGGACAGTGATGGATGAGTATCAAGGCGTCGAGTGCGACCACTGCGGCGAGAGATGCTGGGAACATACCAGCTATTTTGGGGACATTCGTTGCGACGAGTGTGCCTACGAAGACGAAACCTATAGAAGGGAGATTCTAGGTGAGTGTACATGACAAGCGAGTGACGCGCGAAATGCGTCGGAAGATGTTGGAAGTCCATAACGACCTGAAAAGCATTCGCTGCACAGTCGAAGAGTGCAACGATATGTGGCTGTCTGATCTGGCTAAGATGAACGATATCATCAACTACCTACAAAGGGAGTTCGAGTTCAAGCCGCCGCAGGGTACGGGTGGGTACTACATAAACTATATTTTTGCCGAGGATGTGAAAGAAGCGGACGACGAAGAATGAAGCTGGTCTGGGTTTTGCTTTTAGTCACGGGATACGGTGTCGATGAGTTCGACACCAAGTCTCTGGGCGGCTACGATACTATGGCAGAGTGTCATGTGGCATCGACTCAAACATTTTGGGAAAACATGCCCATCAATCAGGAAGCACTCTGCATCAGAGTGGAGACAAGGATAGATGACGATTGATAAAGGCGACGGAGTAATGGCAAAGCGGCTGGCACACGGCATGTGTCCGAAGTGCCAGATCGCGATACCAAAAGCACCGAGGATCAAGTGTCTCGGTTGCGGACTCGAGATCGTAAGCAACGAGACGCAGGACGAAGATCGTCCTGTCGTCGTTAGAATGAAGGCGGTTTGGAAATGAGCAGAGCGTTTTATATTCATCCATCAGCATGCATGTATGCAGGGGTTTTGGATCCGGATTTTGATCTGATGTTTGGTGGCAGCTTTCCTGCTGACCTGACATTTCAGGAGGAACCCTATCGAGGAAACATTGGTGGCAGCATCAATGGTCCTGTTGTCCGCAACACACAGGTCTATGACCGTCCGGCGATTGGTAGGGTCAGTCCGTGGCCTGAGATTCGCAGGCAATAGCGGATAGCATTGCATGGCATGGGATAATAAAGTATCATATGTCATTTCAGGGAGATTGGACATGAGCGAAGAAACAAAACTGATGCCAGAAGCAGAGGCAAGAACTGTTATGGAGTGGAGCACCGCTGTTCAGGTAATCGACTGGTGCGTTAATGAAGTGCTGTGCACTTTGCACGAATGGCCGGAAGATTTCGAAGACGGTCAGGCAGATAAGGTCATGGAAGCATGGGAACGGATTCTGAGAGGGTGATATGTTTGTTGCGATAATAGCTGTCTGCTTTGCGGCGGATGTGAATGGTCTGCCGGTAAACAAATGCTACATGCGTCAGAGCGATGAGCGTTTTAATAGTCTGGCAATCTGCGAAGCGTGGTCTTACCGCAACGAAGAGAGTATGTTTCGAGCCATGACGTTAGAGTCTACAGAACCAGTGGTTATCAACATTGTTTGCCGTACCGCTGATGAGAAACAGACATGAAACCCCGCGATCCAAGCTGGCGCGACATCCGTCGCCACCACATAGTGCCGGACAAGCGTCAGGATATGCTTGCCAAGATTCACGAGGAAGAGATGCAGGATCGATGCCCACGCTGTGGAGGTGCTGGTCGAGTTGAGGTTCATGGACACTATCAATGTGCTGCATGTGGCAGCGTGATCGATGACTGCTGCCAAGGAGAATGCGCGACATGACCGACAATGTACTTAGCTTTCCGGTTCACAAAGTAGAAAAAGCCAGAGACCCTGTGCCGCAGGTGTGTGAGGCCGCAGCAAAAAACTTCAAGGAATTAATTATACTTGGTCAGAACGAGGCTGGCGAAGTGCAGATGATAACCACGGTCCACGATCCAGCAGAGATATTTTGGTATTTCGAAGCTGCCCGATTCGGGATCATGCTAGGAGCAACAGAGGATGAGTGAAGTTGTAGAAATGATTCGCGTTCAGTTTGATTACATGGACGGCAAGCTGTCGCTGCGAGAGGCGCTGGATGCTTTCGAGGAGTGTGGTTCAGACTGCACTCGCGGGCAACTGGAGAAGATGCTGCGAGAGTCGCCGCGCTACAACGTAACAAACATAAAAGAACCGAGGACCGAGGATGAAGTTTAACTACAGGACGGAGCCGTATGCTCACCAGCATGAAGCGCTGGTTCGAAGCTACGACAAACGCAACTACGCTTACTTTATGGAGATGGGATGTGGCAAGTCGAAGGTACTTATTGACAACATGGTGTGGCTCTACGAGCAGGGCTGTATTGACACGGCGGTTATTGTTGCGCCGAAGGGTGTTTATCGCAACTGGGAAACGGCGGAGATTCCCACCCATTTCCCCGAAGCCGTTCCGCACGAGGTTTATGTATGGAATCCGAGTCCCAACAAGTCACAGGCAGAACGTCTTGCAGCCGGTGTTAAAGAGCGTGGTGTCTTCCGCATCCTTCTGGCAAACGTGGAAGGGTTTGCGACTAAGAAGCTGCCAGCTTTTGTGGATAAGTTCACACAAGGCAGCACGTTCTTACTTGCTGTTGATGAGTCCACTACAATCAAGAACCCCAAAGCCAAACGCACTAAGACGTTGGTCATCTTCGGTGCAAAGGCTGCATATAAAAGAATCCTGACGGGATCACCGGTAACCAAGTCACCGTTGGATTTGTATGCACAATGTGGATTCATGGACAAGCGGCTGCTCGGGTTCGACTCGTTCTATTCTTTTCAAGGTAGGTATGCGATCACGCGAACGCAGCGGATGGGATCGCACAGTTTCAATCAGGTGGTGGGCTATCGGAATCTGGAAGAGTTATCGAACAAGCTGCTGACGTTTTCGTATCGCGTAACGAAAGACGAGGCGCTGGATCTTCCGGATAAAGTCTACACCACGCGCAATGTCTCACTGACCAAGCAGCAGATCGAGCACTACCACTCGCTCAAGAAGGCTGCGATTGCGATACTTGAAAGTGGTGAGTTGGTTTCGGCGCCCGCTGCTATGACGCAGTTGATCAGGCTGCAACAGCTACTGTGTGGGCATCTGGTAACAGACGACGGCGAACTGGTGGAGATTCCCAGCAACAGGATTACGGCGCTGCTGGACTGCATTGAAGAGATGACTGGTAAAGTTATTATCTGGTCCAGGTTCCGTTACGACATCCGCAAGATTGAAGCAGAGCTAAAGAAAAAGTATGGACCAGAAAGCACAGTCACATACTTCGGCGACACAACCAGTGACCAGCGTGAGGAAGCAAAGAAACAATTCCAGACAGGTGATGTTCGGTTCTTTGTTGGCAACCCGCAGACCGCTGGCATGGGTCTGACACTGCATGCTGCAACGAACGTGGTTTACTATGCAAACGACTTTAATCTCGAGAGTAGGGTGCAGTCAGAGGATCGAGCGCATCGGATTGGTCAGCATCATCCTGTTCTATACGTTGATCTGATGGCTCCGCAGACTGTGGATGTTCACATTGTGAAGACGCTTCAGAAGAAGATTGAACTGTCGGCTGCTGCTCTGGGTGAAGAAGTCCGGAGATGGTTGGAACTCTCCCCCCGTGCCAATGACGATTAGAAGCCTTCTCGATGATGGCCTGATGTTGAACTGTTAAAGAAGAGTAAAGCTGATGAGGGTACAAAGCACATCTTCCCGTCTCGGGTTCCACATACAGAAGACGTACGCCCATCTTTCTCTGTTTGGTTTTAAGCTTTCGAGATATGTACGATCCGTTTTCTCTTTGCGCTGCTTTCTTGACATCGAACAGGTGCAGCTTGCCGTCGGGCGCAAGAGCAATCAGGTCTATTGGACCCTGAGACATGACCGGTTGGTAGACATAGCACCCTTGTTGTACCAACCACGCGGCGGCAATAAGCTCACATTGAGCGCCGTCACGGATTCTATGATCTATTCCCATTGAATGCTTGACTCCCTCGCATTGTATGGGGTAAGTTTCCCTTAATCTTCGTATAAAATCAAGGAGAAGAACGTGGACAAGACGAAGTACAAATCTGTTGCAGTGTCGATAGAGATTTACAAAAAGTTACAGAAGCTGGCAGAGGACAGCGACAGAAGTGTGAGTCGTCAGATTGCACACATGGTCAAACTACAGGAGCAGCAGAAAGCTGCTTGACCATAAAAGTTTGCCGGTGTATCACACTGGCCGCAGCCCGCGCTTACCTCCGTGGGCAGGGCTGCACCACCACCCGAAGGGGTTAAACTTTTTACCAGAAGGAGAGAGTGATGAGCGATGTGTTCTCGCTATTTGAAGAAGAGGCAGTCAACGCCGACAAGTTTGACAACGTGCAGAAGGAAGGCGCAAGCGACCTTTCCAACCTGATCCGTCGATCCCTCGAGATCGATAAGCAGATCGCAGATGCAGAACAGTTTCTGAAAGATCTGAAATTTAAAAAGCGCAAGATCAACGAAGAAGATATTCCAATGCTCATGGAAGAGATGGGCATGGACAGCGTCACCGTGGACGGTAACAAGGTTACTCTGCGGCAGTTCGTTCACGCGCGGATTACAGAGGACAAGCGCAATGAAGCGTTCGGTTATCTGCGATCCATTGGCGAGGCCGACATCATAAAAAATGATGTAACGATCTCGTTCTCAGCAGGACAAGACAACATGGCTGGCTCGGTGGTCGATGACCTCCGGCAACAGTACGGTCTTGATCCGTCACAAAAGACTCACGTACATCCGTCCACCCTAAAGGCGTGGGTCAAGAACAGAATCGAAGCCGGCAAGGAATTGGACTTCGACACATTTGGGGTTTTCGTTGGCACAGAAGCCAAGATTTCAAGGAGCTAGTGATGGAAGACGTAAGAACTCTTTACAGAACAGATGCCCCGGATACGAGCATCGAGGCTGCACAAAGTATAGACCCGACAAAGCTAGAGGGTTTGGTGCTGCGGGCGATAAAGTCCAGTCCAAACGGGTGTATTTCGGATGATGTTAGAAGGTTCTGTAGGGAAAACTACAACATCAAATCGTATTCTTCGGTGACAGCAAGGTTTGCTTCCTTGGCGAGGAAGGGACTGATTAAGTACACGGGTGAAAGAAGGCCCGGTGACAGTGGGAGAGGCCAGCGAGTTATGGTGGCTAATCTCGATAACAACATCGAACAAGTGATGGGGAACTAACATGGCTGGTACAGCAGTAGCAGATAAGAAAGAAACCGCACCGTCCACAATCTTTGCTGACATGGCAGAGTTTGCAGGCGAGGGCATGGATTCAATTGGTACCGAGGATATGCAGATTCCGTTCTTGCGGATTCTCCAGCCTCTGTCGCCAGAGGTACAGAAGGGTGACGCCAAGTTTATTAAGGGCGCATCCGCAGGTGACCTGTTCAACACCGTTACTCAGCAGGTCTGGGACGGCGAGGAAGGTGTAGTAGTTATTCCGTGTGGGTACACCGTCAAGTACCTCGAGTTCGGATTGCGTGAGGCTGGTGGAGGTTTCCACGGTGAGCTGGATCCTAATTCACCGGACGTGAAGAACACTACACGCAATGGCGCGGCAGAAATACTACCGTCGGGTAATGAGCTTGTCCGTTCGGCACAGCATCTTGTGTTGCTTGTTGATCTTAAAACGGGTCATACACAGCAGGCGATCTGTGACATGAAGAAGACACAGTTGAAGGTGTCTCGTCGCTGGAATACGCAGATGCGTATGGTGCAGTACGAAGGACCACAAGGTCTGTTCAACCCACCGATGTGGGGCACTGCCTGGAAGATGACGGTGATCTCGGAAAGCAACGACAAGGGTACGTGGTACAACTATGGCGTGTCTCGTGTCGAGCCAACCGAAGTTCCAAGTTCCGCGTTTCACGCTGCGAAAGCATTCTTCCAATCGTTCCGTTCCGGCGATGTAAAGACACAAGCTGGTACACAGGACGAGATGAACAAGCAGTCGAACGCTGCCTCCAGCAACACTGACGACGATATCCCCTTCTAATCCACCGGGGTTTTGACCGTGGTACAGGGGGCTGCGGAAAGATTAACAGGTCCGGTGGGTGTGCTCCTTTCGCGCACGAAGTTTGCTTGTTAATCACCCCCTGCCTTTTTTTATGGGGGCAGGTATGAACCTAGCACAACGGTTCATGGCTGCGTTTGAAGGATTCAGCGCAGCACATGGACAGACACAAATATCAGAAGAACGTCGAGCCGGTAAGCAGAAGGCCAAGTCCTTTATCGTACGTCAGCCGCTCACGCTCGAACTTATTGAAGGGCATCTTGCCGGCGCCAAGGGTGTTGGCTCGATCCCGATTAAGGAAAACAACAAGTGTTCCTTTGGTGCACTCGACATCGATCAGTACCCGCTCGACCTTGTGGCAATAGACAAGAGGCTACGAGACAATGATATCCCGGCTGTGGTCTGCCGCTCGAAATCAGGTGGCGCACATATCTTTTTCTTTTTCACAGAGGAAATTGGCGCTGGTGAGTTCCGTGACAAGGCGGGTGAGATCAGTGCCTTTCTTGGCTACGGCGGTTGCGAGGTGTTCCCAAAGCAGGAGCAGCTTCTCGTCGAGCGTGGTGATGTTGGTAACTTTATTAACCTTCCGTACTTTGATTCGGAACAGACGATGCGTTACGCCATTAAGGAAGATGGCGACGAAGCAGAGATCGAGGAGTTCCTAGAGCTTGTTGAAGCTCGACGGTGTACTCCAGACGCTTTCGTTACACTGTCCCTCGGGCGCAGCCTCGACGAGTTTATGGAATACCCACCCTGTATGCAGAGCCTGTTCTCGGACGGCGTACCAGAGGGAACGCGGAACATCGTAATGTTCGGCACGTGCGTGGCGTGTAAGAAAGAGCAGCCAGAAAATTGGAAGGGCAGGCTCGAAGAGATCAACATGTCTCATGTGCAGCCTCCGCTGCCTGCATCCGAGATGGTGATCATCCAGACACAACACGAGAAGAAAGAGTACGGTTTCCCCTGCCAGCAGGAGCCGTTCAAGTCTCGCTGCAACAAGACCCTGTGCAAAACGAAGCAGTTCGGAATCGGTGGGGGCAGTGCCTCCGCCGACATCACTGGGCTGTGCGTGGTCAAGTCGGAGCCGCCGGTCTGGTTCTGCGACGTTGATGGCAAGCGTGTAGAGTTGATTACCGAGGAGCTACAGACACCGCAGAAGTTCCAGAAGGCATGTATGGAACAGATCCATCAAATGCCTCCGCTAATGAAGTTGGGCGACTGGCAGGCTATGGTCACGATGCTGATGTCCGACATGAGCGAGATCGAGGTGCCGGAGGAACTGACATACAAGGGTCAGTTCATGGACTTCCTCGAAGAGTTCTGCACCGGCAGGGTTCAAGCTGCGAGTCCCGAGGAACTAGCACTGGGCAAGCCGTGGACCGAGGACGGACTGACCTACTTCCGTATCGAATCCCTTATTAAGTACCTACGGAACAACCGCTTCGACACCTACAGCCGTGGTCAGATTCAAGAGCGCCTGAAAGAACTGAATCCAGATGGCAAGGCTAACGAGTCGAAAAGATTCAAAGCCTCGGACGGGCAGTGGAAAACGCTTCGGGTCTGGCACATACCTGCCTTCAGTCCCGAGGTCGAAGCTCCGGACATCGACATACAAGGGGAGGACATTCCGTTCTGATGGAAAAGGCAATCTTTGGCCCACCGGGCACAGGCAAGACAACCACCCTCCTCAACATCGTGGACGATGCGCTGCAAGGCGGCATGGATCCGACGCGCATTGCGTTTGTTTCGTTTAGCCGCAAGGCCGCAGACGAGGCGCTGGCTCGTGCAAAAGAGAAGTTCGGCTACGACGAGAAGCAGCTTGTCTGGTTCCGCACTCTACACTCTATGGCGTTCCGGTATCTGGGACTGACGACAACAGACGTGATGAAGGGCGCTGACTACAACGACCTTGGCAAGGCGCTCGGACTCGAGTTCCGATCACACGCTGCACTGAAGATGGAGGACGGTCCGATGTTTGCTACCGGTGTTGGCGGCGATGCGTACATCAACATCATCAGCAAGGCGCGGGCGGCAGAGATTCCTGCCGAGCGGGAGTTCGACATATCTGCCCACTGGAGCATGAGCCGGCAGCAACTGCGGCTGGTTGAGAATGCGTTGGCACGGTATAAGGATGTGCACGACAAGGTGGACTTCGTCGATATGATCGAGCAGTTCATCCTCGGCGGCGAAGGCCCGAACCTCGACCTGTTGATTGTGGACGAGGCACAAGACCTGACACCAATGCAGTGGCGCATGATTCGAGAGGTTCTAGTTCCACGGTCCAAGGTTGTCTATTACGCGGGCGACGATGACCAGTGCATCTATTCGTGGATGGGTGTGGATGTGAAGGACTTCATGAACGCATCTGAAAACGTCACCGTTCTGGACAGATCGTATCGTCTACCCAAGCCGATCTACGATGTGGCTCAGAGCATCATCCGTCGTGTGGCGGTGCGACAAGATAAAAGCTGGGATCCGAACGATCACGCTGGCACCGTTAAGTTCCATCATGATATCATGAACGTGGACCTACGAACTGGTGAGTGGCTTATCCTTGGCCGTACAAATCACATCGTCAACAAAGTCGCCGCCTCTCTTAAAGATCAAGGCTTCGTCTTCTGGCGCGAGGGTTCGGGTTGGTCCATCTCCCCGAAAACACTGAACGCACTGGAGGTATGGATCCGATTATGCAGAGGCGAAAAATTTACCCCACTGGAAATGAAGACTTTTGGCTCGTACTTGAGGAAGGAAGTTATCAACCGCCAGGGGAAAAGACGCTTCAACAATTTAGACCCCGAGATCGCCTACTCTCTCGACGAACTTATCGAGAACTGCAACATGCTCGTATCGCGAGATATGCACTGGACCAAGGTTCTGCGGGCCTCGGAGAAGGAGGCACTGTACATAGCCTCTATCCGGAGGAGTGGCGAGAAGATTCTGGGGGATGCGAAACCGAGGATCCGTCTATCGACGATTCACAAAGCAAAAGGTGGCGAGGCGGATAACGTCTTACTCCTGACCGAAACCACAAAGACCTGTGACAAGAACGATCCGGACGACGAGGCGCGTGTTTTTTATGTGGGGGCCACCCGCGCCCGACAGAACCTGCACGTCGTTGAATCCGGCAAAGTGAGGTATGCAATATGAAGAACAGAGAACACTTCTTGCGGGAAGCAGAGGGACTAATCAACGGTCCGAGGGCCGAGGACTACGGGCCAGCGTTGGTAAACCACGAGCGGATTGCTGCGATCTGGAACGTGCTGCTTCGTTCCAAGTTACTGGACAAGATCACGCCGACAGAGGTGACTGCAATGATGATCGGCCTGAAGCTTGCCCGCCTTGCCGAGGACATGCACAAGGACGACTCGTGGGTAGATATCATAGGCTATGCCGCTCTGGGAGGAGAGATTTCTAACGATGAAAAAGAAACATCAGTTTGACATCTTCGATGCAGAAGACCTGAAACGTGTAGCGGCGTCAGGGGTCGAGGGAACGTGGTCTCCGCCGTCCAACTTCCCTGACCTAACGCAGTTTGATCGGATTGCTATCGACCTCGAGACTCGAGATCCAAATCTGACGCGGCTCGGACCCGGGTGGTGCCGAGATGATGGTTACGTCATTGGATACGCTGTAGCTGCTGGGGATTTTGTGGGGTATTATCCCGTGCGTCACGAAGGCGGCGGGAATATATCAGAGAAGAAGGTGGTCAACTGGCTGAAGAAACAACTGGCTACACCGCACATCGATAAGATTATGCATAACGCACTGTACGATCTGGGCTGGTTGCGCTGGGCTGGCATCGAAGTGCAGGGTCGGGTGATTGATACGATGGTTGCAGCGCCGCTGCTCGACGAAAACCGTCGGTACTACAACCTGAACAGCCTGGCTCGTGACTATCTCAGTGAGTTTAAAAACGAAAAGCTGCTGCGTCAGGCGGCGGATGTGTTTGGTGTAGATCCCAAGTCTGGCATGTGGCAACTACCCAGTCAGTTTGTTGGCCCGTATGCCGAGCAAGATGCTGCTGTTACTCTGCGACTGTGGGATCGTTTGGAACAGGAATTGCGTGACGATGAATGCACAGGCATCTTTGAACTAGAGTCGTCGTTGACTCCACTGCTGCTAGACATGAAACAGACTGGTGTCCGTGTTGACGTAGATCGCGCAGAGCAGGTGCGAAAAGAACTGAAGACTAGAGAGTCAGTTTTACTTAAAGAAATAAAGGAAGAGACCGGCGTCCTTGTAGAGCCTTGGGTTGCCACATCGATAGCAAAGGCGTTCGACGCGCTTCGGCTCACGTACGAAAGGACAGAAAAGTCTAATGCGCCCGCTTTTACAAAAGCTTTTCTTGCGAATCACGAGCATCCTGTCGCGCAGAAGATCGTACGCCTTCGCGAGTTTAACAAAGCCAACACGACATTTATCGAAACTATACTCGAGCATTCTCATAACGGGCGTATCCATTGTGATTTTCACCCTCTTCGTTCAGATGAAGGGGGCACAGTTACCGGACGATTTTCTTCGTCCAACCCGAATCTCCAGCAAATCCCGGCACGAGATCCAGAAATAAAAAAGATGATTCGCGGACTCTTCATACCAGAAGAGGAGCACAAATGGGGATCGTTTGACTACGCATCTCAAGAGCCAAGGTGGCTGGCCCACTACTGTGCGTCATTAAAAAATCCACACCCCATGATCGAAGAGGTTGTACAAGAATACCACGAAGGCGCTGCCGATTTCCACCAGAAGGTGGCAGAACTAGCAGGGATCAGTCGCAAAGAAGCAAAGACCGTGAACTTGGGTATCATGTACGGCATGGGCAAGAAGAAGCTGGCCGGTGTCATGGACATCGAGGTGGACGAGGCGACTGAACTACTAAGCAAGTACCACGACAAGGTGCCGTTTGTGAAAGGCATGGCAGACCTTGCCATGCGTCAGGCAGAAAAGAACGGATTCATCCGCACCGCTCTGGGACGCAAGTGCCGGTTCAACATGTGGGAGCCAAAGATGTTCGGCTACCACAAGCCTCTGCCACTAGAAGAAGCTGCCAAAGAATATGGCGGACGTGGGGCAATTAGGCCGGCGTTCACGTACAAGGCATTGAATAAACTGATTCAAGGTTCAAGTGCCGACCAGACCAAGAAAGCGATGGCTGTGTGCTATTCAGAAGGATTCACACCAATCCTCACGGTGCATGACGAATTGTGTTTTAACGTGAACTCTGATGAACAGGCATCGCGGATTAGTGAAATAATGTCAACGTGTGTGAAGGGGCTGAAGGTTCCCTTCGATGTGGATACCGAGCTTGGCGACAACTGGGGAGAGGTAGGATGAATTTAAAATGTTTTGGCTGCGGCGGCGACGTGATCTGGGGTGGCGACCACGACACCGAGGACGACGAAGACTACTTCATCGTCTCGAACCTACACTGCAAGGACTGTGATACGTTCTATCTTATGTATCACCCAACGCCGCCATCCGATGAGACAAACGAGACGCCCGATTCGGAGTCTGTTTAGCCCACTTCGAGTCCAACATCTGACGACTGGCCTCTGCCCAGTCCCTAGAATCGACTGCCGCTTTCATTTTTTTGAAGCCTGTTAGCCGAGGACGGCCTAATTGGAAGCACATGTTTGCGATGATCAATTGTAGCTCTTCCGATAACTCGTTGAAATCTCTATACAATAATTCGCAATCTCGTACAGTTCGTTGGATGTCCTCGTGGAATAGTTCATCGACGTGCTCCTGAGAGACCTCTGAGCCTACTTCGAACCCGTAAAGCTCGTCATTTTCAGTGATTAGGTGACCAATTCCGACGGTGGGGTAGCCAAGATGGTCCAAATAGATCTCGAGCTTGCATCCTTCGTCGGCGGCTAGCTCTTTTTGTAACTGTTCTAAGTTCATGGTCCAGTCCTTGTGGCTATCAGTTGAGTTCCCGGGTTAAGACCAGCCAACGCCTGTCGCGTTTGTGGGCTGGTGGTTGTGGGTACGGGGGCTGCCGTCGTTGCTGGAGGAGCAACGCTAGAGGGAGATGGCGCCCCCGTGTTCGGTGCCGGCGTAACAGCGTAAGAGCTTACCAAGCCGGGGTCATCTGTACTTGCTTGAGGAGCGGTTGTTTGCACATCCGGATCCTCGGTGGCTACACCAAGTTCTCGATTTCTGAATTCTCTAGCGATAGCCCGAATATCAGACATCGGTAGTCTGTTCCCGTTCTCTCGAACTGAGCGCCTTGTTTCGGTGCTGATATTCATTGGAACAAAACGTCCACGTATTAACTGACTTACGTTGCCAATCTTATACTTTTTGAGTGCCTTTCGGATTTCAGAATCTCGCATGCCAAGCGCCCGCATGTCTTCGACAGTCTGATACATTTTGTTCTGAACACGGAACAGTGCTTCATTTGCATCTCGGTAAACACTAAGCGCCTCTGCGTCGGTCAGGACACCTCGGGTTTTAACTGCTGTGTTGAAGATCTGTCGTGCGCCAGTGATGTTGCCCGAGTAATCGAAGGACGAGTACATAACAATGTTGTCAGGCTTCACTTGAATTTCAGACAGACCTGTCACTGCCCGCAAGAATTCTGTGGCGGCAAAACGCTCGTTGCCAGCGGGGTCAGCTTCACTGCTAACCATGCCACGCATGAACCTGCCCATCTGCACACCCGGCATCTGAGTTGTTTTGGCCTGTGCTTTTAGATCGACAGGAGACATGCCCGGGTTGAACGCATCGAGAATGTGAACGAAGCTCTTGTATGCCTTGGTTCCGGTTTCGTCCACGTCACGGAAAACTTTGGCACCTGTTTTTGTTTGCCCGCCACGCAGTGTTGTGTCGATGATCTTTTCGGTGATAATTGACTCGCCTGCAAACGGCTCGAATATCTCTGACACAGCTTCCATCGTTGCGTTGAGAGCTATACGGCCCGGATCCTTACCGAGATCCTGCCCATCTATGACAGCGTTGAAGATACCTTGGATCGGTCTCTGCAAATAATCGTATGGATTCGTATAGCTGAAGTCCATGTAGCCTGTGAGGTTGCCGTCATCATCGACGCTCGTAGGAATTAAGCGACTGTTGCGAGACCATTCGGGACCGCTACGACGAACGGCGTTTAGCTGATCCTCGTCAACACCTGTCAGCATCATGGCAGTCTGTTGGATCGCGACGGGTGCTGCCATAGTTGTAAATGTAAGACCTGTCAGTCGGCGCATACCAATACGCTGTAGCTCGGGAGACTCGCTGGCAAGTTCGGTAAGTGCTTGCTTCAGTGTGTTGCCGCTGGTGCGAATGATCTCTGCGGGGAAAGCAATGAAGTTACCGACGGGCAGCTTACGAATGCTTTTGATAAACTCTGGCACTCGTTCGTAGTTTGGAACAGTGTTCTTAACGATATCCGCTGCATATTGATCCAGTGGCCTACCAAGAGCTTCTTCAGCTTTCTTCACGCTACCGAACGCAGAGATTAGCTTGTTACGCTCGAACTCGTAATTGTAGATTTTCCAAACATCGTCACCGCCCTGATACAGTTCCCGGGCAAGACCTGTTCCCTTTTGTAGAAACGCTCCGCCCTTGGACCGGGTGAACATATTCCCGCCTTGTTTACCTACACGAACACCGGCAATAACCTCATCAGCTTCGCGGGTAACACCGAGACCCTCTTGCATCAGACGGTCGATCTCTCGAATCTGCGCTTGGTTACCGATGACGCCCAGCCGTTGCAGATTGGTGTAATACTCAACCTTATCGCCGCGCTTTGTGATGTTGTCAAAAACGGTGCTAAAAGACTCGAACAGGTTTGCACCACGCCCTACATTGCCCTGTGCTAGTGCAAAGAGAGAAGCAGACGTTACGTTACGAACCTGTGTAATTGGTGACAGCACAGTTTTCGAGAACTGAGTAGCACCCTTGCCACGTAAAAACCCAGAATACAAAGTGCGGGCAGTGTTAGCCATGATGCCGAGATCGCCACTAACCACACGAGTTAGGTCACGGTGGACACGATTTGACACAGCCATGCCCTGCGCCATGCCCCAGTAGTCTTCTTTCAGGACATTGTAGCTGGCTTGCAGTTCAGGAGGTAGCTGCTCAAACGCCTCCTTGCTAAGAATACCTTCACCCGGACGATCTGCCTGTCTTGCCAGATACGAAAGAAAATCATCTGTTGCTGTAAACTCAGCCATGTCAGCAACCGTGGAGACAAACGCCTCTTCCGGATCTCGGACCTCACCGAGAAGACGACGGATGGTCTGGTTGTTAACCGTTCGTGCTTTGAACATGTCCGTCTTCAGCTTGTCGATAGCCGTGCGCGAAGTCACCGTGCCCGACTTGGGGACATAGGCTTTACGCTTTTGATTGGCAGTCGCCAGAAACTTAGCGACCAAATCCTCGGCTGCGGACTCTTTGACGCGCATTGATTTGCCAACGCCAATGAAGTCCTCTTCAGGCACAATCACAGGCAGATCATCTTCTGCCTTCTTGCCGGCGCCGTATACGCGCTTGTAAAACTTTTCGTACACCTTCGGGTTTTTCTTGAATAGCTCAACAGTGTCGGCACGGGCCTGCCTAAACTCATTGGTTTTCTGGAAACTCTCGTCTTCGAACAGCTTGTACTTACGGCGAAGATAAGATCCGATGTTGTTTTTGATCTGCGACAGGACTTCTTCTTTGCCCTGCAAAAAGTCTGACTGCTCAATCTTGCGTGACAGGCCGTCCACCTGCTGTCGCATCTGCTTTGCCTGCGCTTTGACAAAATCAGGAAGAACCTCTTCACCAACTTCTCCGGTCAGATAGCCGTAAAGATTGTTGTTGAGGTCGGCGCGAGTCATTGGTGTTTGTCCCACCATGACTTCTTCTACACCCTTGTAGGCTTGATCCAGATTTTTACGAAGCTGAGACAGTGTGGTGTACGCTGCTGTAGCTTCCGCCTCTACTTTGCCACGAATTGTAGAGCGAACCTCGGCAACATCTTGCGGAAGGTTGCCACGAAATCTAAAGACTGATGCGATGTCCTCGACACGCTCTGCACCAAGAAAATCCGTTGCGAGTTTGCCGCCTGCGGTAGAAAGAGCGGTGCCGGCTTCGAGTGCCTTGCGCGCGACAGGTGCGGCGACAGGTGCAGCAGCAGTCGCCGCGACTCGTCCTCCCATGCCGATGGCTTTCAGAGTTGGCTCGATTAATGCGGTTGCGCCAGCCGCTTCAAATCCAAACTTGAGCTTGTTGCCCATGCGGGCGAGTGCGGCCTCTCGGCCCTCAAGGCCGATTAGGTCTGTTGTTTGTGTCGGGCCACCTTCAAAGAAATCACCGATAGTTGTTGTGCCCTCGGTGGTAACAACGGCGTCAGTCACACCAGCGGCACCTGCTTGTGCAGCGCCACGAACAAACTTAGGAGCGTTGGCTAAAATCCTTGCCTTACTAACAAGGCTGGCAGCGGTAAGACCAGGAACAGCAAACTGTGTGATAACTTCGGCTATCTCACCGGCAGCGCCTTCGGGGTCAATGCCACCAGCAGCGCGAACGCCCTCGAAGAAGTCTGTAACATCTCGTGCGTAATCGGTGTCGGCAACCAGATCAACAGCCGAAGCACCGAGTTCCGCGATTCCCTGTGGAATGCCGATTAGGCCAGAGACAATGCCCTCGCCGATCTCCTGAAAGGTAGATTCTTTTTCTTGCTCCGACGTTGCCGGAATGGCAGACGCATAAGAGCTACGCAATTCGGCCATCACAAATACCTTTTAGTTGGCAACGGCCCAGACATGGTTGTCGTATATCTGAGCAGCCCTTTCAGCGATTGCTTGATCCATTTTGTCGGGTGGCACACCTTCCGCCGCCAAAGCATCTTCCATCGCCGCCCTGGATTCAACATTAGTCGTTACAGTGCGAATAAACATACCACGATCTTTTGCGCGGTCATTTGCGCCTCCTGTTTTCTTAGAAACAAGAGCCTGAACAGCTTGCTCGTCGGTAAGATACCTTTCGTAAAGACGCTGAGTATCAGGGGGCAGCATAGCTAGCTTGGCCCTAAACTCACGATCATCCACACCCTGCTCTTTTGCAAACTGCTGCTGAATCATCAGCTTTTCAAGATCGAAGACCTGTCCGTTCGCTGCCATGTCAGCCTGAAACTCATGAGTGGCAACCAGCATGTTGATCCTGTCCTGACTGTCAGCGTTTCGAATTGCGATTTGAAGATCAGCAGCGTTCTTTGCACGAATGTTTTGATACTCCTCACCGAGAACGCGCATAGCGCGGTCATGCTGGCGAGTCAGGCTGCTCTCCAGCGAGGCAAAGTTTTTGTCGAACACGTTCATGTCGAACTGGAACTCTCGTCCTTCTTTTGCTTCGCCGGCTTGGAACAGTTGCGTTGCTTCACGTTCACTCTTAGAAAACTCACGCGCCGCTTCCGCCTTCATCTCTTCCGACACGTCGCTGGCAGCAAGCATGGTCAGGCTCTCGATCTTCTCGGCTCTGCGCTGGCTTGCCTCACCCGAAGCCTCGCCGAACTCCTGAAGCTGCTGACCCGCACCTGCTGCAATGTTTGTCAGTGCGTTTGGATCTTGCCCTGCTGCAATCCGAAGACCTAGCATCATGAGATTGTAGTTCTTGTCCGAGCGAATATCTTTCGCCTGATCCTCGCCCATCAAATCCTTCAATACCTTGAAACGAGCCTCCACCCGCTGCTTGTATGTAAGCGGCTTGCCATCCGCGTCTGTGTTAGGGATGTTAAGAAGCGCATCGTTTTCTTTAGCTTCGTTTTTAGTAGAGTCAGCAGCAGACTCAGGCGTTGGTTTTAAACTGTCTGGCAGCGCATCCTTTGGATCAGTCTTTTCCTCGTCTGCCGTGCTGGTGCCAGGACTGCCCGGAGTATTGAACCCTTCTGGACGAGTCACCGTCGCGGGAGTAATAGTAGGTGCAGAAACCTTGCCACCAGCTTCTTGGGTTTCTGTTAGCAGGTCTTTCGCCGCTTCCGCTGCTGCGGAGCTTCCGCTGCCTCGCGCTGCAATCAACAGCGCATCTTCAGAGCTTAGTTCTCCCGTATCACCTGGAGCGCCTGCTGTTGGAACATTATTGGGGTTTTGCCGGGTCGTAGCTAGACGCTCTCCCGCTCCTGTGTCCGCTCCCGGCGCCGCTTCCGCTGCGCTGTCATTCAACTTCATGATTCTTTGCCTCTCGGCAAACCTAGCGGCCTCGTCCTCGCCCATAGCTCGTTGATCTTCCGGTGAAGCGCTCACCGAAACCGGCCTTGGTGTAAACGCGCTTACAATGCCCCTACCCGCAGCCTCTATGTTTTCTTGGTTAACGCCTGGCAAAGGTTCTCTAAATGTCTCTGTTAACGCCCCTGTAACAGCCCTGTCCGCAGTGCGTAGGGCAGATTGAACGGGAGACTGCGAAGTGTCAGTTCCGTACAATAAGCGGTTTAAGTCTGAAACAGCAGTGCCAACGGGTACTCCCGGCGCATTAGCGGGGACCGGCATACCAAAATATTCCAGAGGATATTGAATGGCTCTCCTGTTTTGAGGGGAAACACCAGACATCATTTGTGCCATGCCAGCCCGAACATCTGCGGGCAGCATCGCCAAATCCTCAAGCAGAGTACGGTTTTGTGTGTTTACGCTTGTACCGCGCTGCGCCCGCATTGGTTTGTTCTGCGCCATCGCCTTCTGCGCTGCCGTCATCAACGGAGCAGAAGAGGCCAAGATCCCAGTTGCACGTTTCGCGGCCCGTGGATCACGGAACATCTTGCGGTTCAGCGGGTTCATTGGCTTCTCCCGAAGTTGAACAGGTTACCAAATCCTTGCGCCTGACCAGCAGCACCAAGGCCCGCGATTCCAAGACCGAGGATCTGGGACATTGCGCTAGGCGGCGGAGTCATGGTCTGCGAGGTTGTTTGTTGCAGAGCCGGTACACCTTGGAAGATGTCTGACATAAATCCAACTTGCTGGAATGGAAGCTGCTGCTGTGCCAACAGATTCTGCTGACCAATGTTAAGACCGGTCTGATCCTGCTGCTGCTGAAGCCCGCCGATTCCGAGCAATGTGTTGATGTCTTGCACACCCATGCCTTGTGCCTGCTGACCGAGACCCGCTATGCCCTGTGCGAAGGCACCGCCAAGCTGTGCTTGTTTCAACTGCTGCTGCGCTGCCTGACTGGCAAGCTGCGAGGCTTGCGAAAACCCGGCACTGCGAAGACGCTCACCTGTACGCGCTTGCTGTTCCAGTGTGTTGCGGCCAATCTCCCCTTCGAGGACAGCCTGACGTGACCCTCCAAACGCTCCCGCGCCGCGCGCTTTTGCTGCCGCTGCGATTTGCTGCTGCTGACCCTGCCTACCAATATCCGCCTGTGCCCGCTGAACAACGTCATCGAGATACGGATCCATATAGTCTTGATACGCTGTCGGCGACATGCCTGCGCCGGCTGCGGTCTGCATCGCTCCTTGAATACCAGCTTCTGCCTGCTGCAAAAACGGCTGGTAGGCACCCACACCAGACAAAGCCGCCTGTATCGCCTGCTGCTGACCTTCTTGTAGTTCTGCCTGCTGCGCTGGCGCATACGGCATAGTAAGGCCAAGGCCACCCTCGCTTGTCGGCTTGAAGAGTCCTTCGGCTGAAGTCAGCAGGTTCGCCAGATACTGTTCCTGAAACTCGGGAAGTCTGGTTTCTTGAATTACGGTTTGTGTAGACATTATGCAGAAGCCTCCAACTCGGCCATCATATCATACATACGTGCGGCACCGATATCTCTATCTCCACCACCCGCACCACGCACGGCCTTTGCTGTTACGACGAACTCACCGTCCGACAGACGTGCAGGCACTGAATCAGAAGTGCCGGTCCCCGGACCGTGGACTTCGCCGCCATGCATATAGTTATAGTTCGATATCTCGCGCTGATATGCTGCAAGATCTTCTGGATCAGTTAGCTGGTACACATCGCCAGTCTCGCGAGACCGAGAAGTAATGTCGAACATCTCACCCTTCGGGAACGGACGCTCGGCTTGTTTTTCTTCTTCCTCTGTCATGCCAAGAAGACCAAGGGCACCAAGACCAAGACCCGCAGTTGTCAGCGGGTTTTCTTTGGCAAAGTTGCCAAGGGCGCTCATGATGCCAGACCCTTGACTGGATGACGCTACATCAGAGGCCGCTGCCGCCGCTGTATCCCCGGCGGCGCCTTGAGTAAATATCCCGGGTGAAGCTGAAGCAGGGACAGAAGTAACAGGCGCACCTGTAAGACCAAACCCAGCGGCAGCTTCACTGCCAACAAATCGTGGCATAAAACCACCACTTGCTGCTGGCGCAAACCCCGCTGCACGGCCCGCGTATCCAAGGGTGCCACCGATAAGGGCTGTCTTCAGCGCATCCTCAACATCCTGACCCGCTGCAAGACCCCCGATTCCAGAGCCGATGGCCGCTCCCATCGGACCACCAAGACCAAAGCCAATCGTCCCGCCAATAACAGGTGCTGCTTTCTTTAAGGCTTTTGTAAGATTCTTAAACAGGCCCATCAGGTAACCACCTTCACTGTACCACTGTCATTATACAGAGCGCCCGTCTCCAGTCCAGATGCACTCGTCGGTAGCTCGGTCAACGTAATTTTTGTCCCGCGTAACTCTCCAGGGTTTCGCTCTTGCGAAATAAAAAGCTCCAGTGCACGAGTCAGATCTGACATATACTGCTGTGTATAGTCTAAGGGCGGCTCTGGTAGTCTTGGCGGTGCTATCTGATTTGATGACACTAGCGTCTCCCGTCTGGCCGCAGATCAATTCGCGGACTACCAAGTTTCCACTTAGCCCCCAACGCTTGCGACTCCACACGCAACGCAAAAGACCTCCCCCGTGCTCGTAAAAACAACTGGTTCGTAAAGGTCTCAACCGGAGAACTAGCTGTGCGAATAGCATCTCCCGAGGCTGTGTTATCGAAACTTGCACCGGGAAAGTTTCTAGCCTTAACAGTAAACGTGGCTTGAGGACTGCTAAGATTGGTTGACCCGTTAAACGTCAGGTCCGGAATCACTCTTTGTATATACGTGAATTTGTCTCCGTCGCCAATGTCAATCGCAGCGGACTCAATAAAGGAGTCCATCGCAGATCCATCGTCATCATAGCCAAGTTCGTGGTTGTATATGTACTGATTGCCCGTGGCTATTGGGAAGGGTCTAACACCACGATCCAGCCATGCTGTACGACTGAGGTTGCCGAAGTACCAAACCTTCTCGCCGTAGTTGTATACAACATAACGATCATTATCAGTGCTGCTAGCAGATGGGTAAAACCAGAACACCTCTGAAAATTCAGAGTTGATGCCTGAAACAACCTTGTCAGACTGCTCTAGGTTAAAGTCCAAAAACACTTTGTCTTTGACCGTGCATGGAAGCTGCTGAGTTTGACCTGCGTACACATAGAAGTTGTCGATACCCATCCAGTAAACAACGTCTTCGGTTGCGACGGCAGCGTTCGGACTCATAATGGTGATGTTCGAGGCAAGCTGCTGTAGACCAAAAGTAAAAGGTGGCCCGATAAACCGCATCGAGTTCAGAGCGGTGTCTGTCCACACCAGAATCTCTCGTTTGGTTTCCACTGCCTGCACGAAAGTAGACCCGGCTCCAAGTGTCAGATCACCGGCAGTGTTAGTGGATGTTGGAAACCAATCAATCGGGTTCTCTTGCGATGAGAATCGAATTAACAAAGGATCTTGTGTGCCGTTGCCTTGCGTATCCGAAGCTCCACCAAGTCCGTCTGACCCAAAAGCAATAACATGTCTGTCTTGATCAGACACAAGAACCTGTTTAGCAATCTGCGGAACACTACGTTTCGTACCAGTTAAAGTAGAAAGCTCAACGGCTCTTGTTGACAGGTTGTTTGTTTTGTCCCAGTAGAATATGCCACTGTCTCTAGGATTAATGAGAAGGTCTTCTCCTAAATTATCATGCGACCACAGACGTATTTCATTGGTGGTCGTCAAACCACTGGATGCTGCATCACCCCAGCCATCACGGCCATATGTCCCTGCACCCCAACCTGTACCGCCAACAGTAGTATCAAGACCCACGTTAATTTGATACGCACCAACCGTGCTGCTGCCGCCGTTACCCGTGTCGGAGCTATTCGCCGCAACGCTAACCGTTATGGTAAAAGTGTTGGCGTCCGTGACACTGACGACTTGATGCTCTGCGTTCAGTATCGTAGCCGTTATGTTGCCACCCAAGGATGCTGCACCCGAAAAAGTAACAAAATCATTTTCAAATGCGCCGTGCGAAGCGTCGGTAACGGTAATTGTCGTGCTTCCGTTACTAGCCGCAAAAGTTACATCTCCAGCACCCGTAGTAAGCCGGATTGGAGTAATGTCATTAAGCCCCTGACCTTCTTCGATGTAGTACTTTAAGTGACTGCCGATACCAAGATAGTTCGAGCCGTCGAGTGCAATCCAGTTGTGCAATGCTCGTGCTGAACCAAGATATGTAGTGGAGGTATATTTTTCCCACCCGCCCATTTTTTCTGGGTATCCGAAACGAAACCTGATCTTATCACAGTCCCGCCAGCCACCTTCGTTAGAGTACGACGTAATTTCCTGATTCACCCCGGGGCGAAATTGTAGCTTTGTCAGCGGCATTAGGTCTTTCTCCCACCGTAGAAGTCAGTAAGAGAAACCGAGCCAGACGTGGGGACATCTGGATTAGCGGCTGTTTGAACAGCGCGATTATTATACGCACTGCCGCCAAAATAAATTCCGCAACTGGCCCAGCCAGCAGACGGCCATGACACAACCACCCGCACCGTTTGACCACTGTTAACAGAAAAACTGCCGGTTGAGCTTGCAGAGCTATTTCCCGCAGTTAAGTTATATGTGTCAACCTGAGATCCATCAACGTACCAAGTATGGGTCGCTGTTCTCGTGGCGTTCTGAATATAGTAAGTGCCTTGATAATGGTATGTGCCTGTTTTGTTTACAGTCCACTGAATATCACCAGTTCCTACGGTTCCGTTATCCGCCCACCTGTAGTGTTGATATATATAGTTTCCGCTATTTATTGTTGGGGGCGTCCCCCAATAGTCGCCTCTGCCATCATATACAGAGCCAGACATGCTGGCCGCTGTAACAGTTTCAGCCACGGTACTCGGAACCAAGCTGCCGCCCTTGTAATACTCGTTCAGGGAGTGTGGCGCAGAACCGCCGTACTCCGAGGCTAAATTGGCGAGTGAGATTGCGCCTGATGACTGTAGTGTCATGGTTTAAATCCCTGCAACAGCGGTGATGTCATCCTCTACGTCGAGTGCGCCTGCCGATGTGACTCGGACTTTCGTGTCACCAGAATACTTAAACAATAAATTGTTGGAGCCATCGACTTCGATAGTCCAGTTTCCTAACGCCAACTCTCCATCAATGACCACATCGCCAGTGCCATTTGGCGACAATGTCAGGTTGCCGTTTGTGTCGGTGGTCGAGATGGTATTCCCATCAACAGTGATGTTATCGACGGTCAGCTTGGTCCCGACAGATACGGCCCCGGTGCCATTTGGCGTGAGACTGATGTTTCCATTCGCACCATCAGCTATAACAACTGTACCAGAGTTCGTTCCGCTGTTCGTGCTAAGGGTGAGATCACCCGTCCCGTAAGTGGTTATAGTCGCATCAGCATTGTTGTCCCCAACTCGTACAGTATCTGCGTCAAGCTGCACATCCCCTGTGCCATTCGGCGTCAGTGCAATGTGACCGTTTGATGTGGATACAATAGAGTTGCCGTTGACATCAAGATCGCCGCCAAGCTGCGGGGTTGTATCCTGCACTATGTCTGCAATGAAGCTAGCTTTTTGAACCTGTGCGACAGAACCCTCGCCATCAGCAAAAATCCACGCTGTCTCGCCGTTTAGAATAGATACGTTGCCGCCGGAGCCTTGTGTGAAGGTGGCCGTTTGCCCTGACGCATTCTTAACGAGATAGAGTTTGTCCTGATCATTCGGGCTAATTGTTACGGTGTTTGTGCCGCTGGGTGACCCGCCCAGAACAAGGACTTTGTAGCCCCCGTTAGAAAGCGCCCCATCAGTCGTAGTTAAAGTTGTCGTAGTCCCAGTCAGAGACAGCGGCAAAACACCGTTAATCGCACGGTCAATGATATCAAAATTAGTGTTGGTCGTGGTGCCCCATGTGCCGGACTGCTCTCCGGTGCCGGGCTTCTCAAGGCCAATATTGTTGGTATATTCGGATGACATTTAAACCACCGTTTCTGTCCATGTATCTGTTGTACCACCTGTAGAGATTTCTGTCCACGAGTCGCCGCTGTGTGTGATTGCTGCCCAGTTCGGCGAACCGCCAGGATCTATACGCTCCCACAACAGACCGCCGTCCGTGGTCATTACAAAAACAGCGATAATTTCCGCCGCGCCGCTAAGAATAAGGTTAGCCGTCGTCGTCTGATCAAAAGCAAAGTCCATCGTGGCGCTGTCGGTTCTAATTCTGATACCGACTGTTGTTTGATCAAACTGTGTGTTGATGTTTATCAGGCCGTGAGCAATCAGGCTTGCCGTGCTGACCTGTGTAAAGTTAAACGATTGCTCTGATATACCGCTGACAACTGTTATGCCCGCACTACTTTGCGTAAAGTTTGCGTCAAGCGTAGATA
>Ga0181391_1000107_pt1 | contig 23450 bp, 20 predicted proteins | sample 14SPOviralmetaG_FD_130080 | JGI IMG/M metagenome (GOLD analysis project Ga0181391, IMG submission 130080) | Marine viral communities from the oligotrophic San Pedro Time Series (SPOT) site, San Pedro Channel, CA, USA - 14 SPOT_SRF_2010-08-11 | ecosystem: Environmental > Aquatic > Marine > Strait...
AAAGCATAACCAGTATAACTAGGTACAACTTTACGCACTGAGTAAATAGCATTATCATTAGCCTGTCTAGCATCGGATGGAAGTAAACCAACTTGTCTTGTAGCAAGTTGTCCAAGGTTCAACCATAAAGACATATTATACCTCTTGGATGTCTAATGCTCTAATATTTACTGTACCACTTGTTTCGATATACTGTCCTGCTTTAAGTACAAATGGACGAGTAACACCGTAGGGTGGGATACAAGCATTTCCATTAGCCGCAGATGGGTTAGTAATATCGTTTGTTGCTTTGATTGCAAACCATACAACAGACCCGCTGTAGTCTTGAATCTCTACAATCCGATCATTGGTTGCATCAAACTGTAAACCTGTATTTGCTACAGTAACCTTAGCATCAGTAGTGCTTAAGCCACCTACCTGAATTGCAGTTCCATCTTTTTTAAATTGCTTTGCTTGAAACATCTTTCAACCTCCGTTCACTTTGTTATATATATATTAATATCTTTGTCAAGTTTTTTCTTTAAAAATAACTTGACTTACTCTTTTTATTTTTCTTTTCGTAAACTCCTGAAGACACCCCAAAGAACTCTGGTATTGTTATTGTAGCACCTTCAAATAATGTTAACTCCTGCTTGTGGGCTTCTATTGCTGTCTGAAATAAGATAGGTGTCAAAGACTGAAGTGCGGCTTCGCTCTTACTTATATCCTGTCCTGTAACCCAATCCTCTCCATACACAAACTCGTGGAAGATACCGAATGGTGGTGACAGCTTCCACTTAACAAAGTTTGAGCCTGCTCTCCATAAGTCAATATCGTCATCTGGCACAGCCCCCTTCTTGATAGCTTGTGCTAGTAATCTAAATGGCTGTTGGAAACCTGCCCATATATCCCAACGTCTGTCACCTATGACTATCTTACCAAAGTCAGAATCTTCTGGGTCATCGCCCACCTCTGCACCCGCTAGTGCCGCAAGGGTAAGTACAGTCATACCTGCACCCAAGAACGAAAGCCATGTAGTCATCACCTCTGTCCGTAGCTCTGGATGCTTATTAAATATTTCAATTGACTTAGGAGCCATCTGAATTCGTGACATTGTAAATCTAGGTGAGAAGAACACTAAAGATAACTGGTCAGCCGCACCTGCAAATTTACCAAGATCACCACGACCTAACCCCATATTTATAAAGTTAGCCCAAGCCTCCATTGCTTTTTTATTGCTTCGTAAATCTGGATTACGCTCCATAAGGTCTATCATTATCTCAACACCTAGCATATTAAGATAGTTTACCATATGACGTTCTGACATTCTTCGTATTGTTTTAAATACAGGTATTCTATCACCTAGCCTAGATGTAAATGCTTCTTCACCCTGTATTAAACCGCCATCAATATCTCTGATAAACAAACCAAATTCTTCTAAGTTGTAATCTTCAGCTCGTTTGCGTACATATATATCCACTTCTTCTGAAGTTGTTTCTTTAAAGAAAGTCATAAAGGCATCTTTAAATACTTTGCTTGCTATAAATGGATGACGAGCAGATAAATACAAACCTTGTCTAGCAACAGAAGACATATCAGCCATAGTCAAAGCTAGTCGTGGAAAACCAATAATATCTGCTAAGTGGTATTTGTATATTGGTATACTTCTACCACCAACAGGTATTGCAAATAAAAAGTTTTCTTCTTTGGTTTCTTCTAACCGTCTTATCTTTGACCTTAGTCTAACACGAAGTGCATTGAGCTTTCTTTCTAGCTCTAATACCTTTTCAGTTTTTTTAGTTCTCTTCTTCTTATTTAGTATAGTTGTAAAGTCATTGTTTCTTAATCGTACCTCTAACTCAGCAATCTGCTTTTCTAGTTTTTGTATAGCTCGTAACTCATCCAGTTCTTCTTGTGCTTTTGTTACTGCTTCTGATCTAGCTTTCTTACTGCTCTTAGGATTGCCTACTTGATGAGCGGCTGTTCTAAGATTCTCAATCTTTTCACGAATCTTGCCTACAGTTTCATCATCGTATATAGTGTTAAGTGTATTAGCTAATCCTTCCAGTGCTTCTTCTAGTTTGTCTAGCTCTGCTAAAAACTGTTTTACATTCTTAGGGTTTGCACGAGTTTCTTTTTCTATATCAAACAATTGAGCCGCTAGTTCATTTACCCTTGTATCTGCATTAGACGCAATTTTAAGTAAAGCCATAAATGCAACATACTGTTTCTTTAAATCAAATGATGGCAATGTGTTGTTAGCAATAGCCATTTTAATTTGATCTATTGTAAACTCTTTCTTATCAACAACTAACGTATCTTGTATTTGTTTGTATATTTCTTCTGGAGATACTTTGCGACCTTCCTCTACAGCTCTGTTTACAAATACTTCAGCAAGTCTAGCTATCAGTTGTTCTTCTCTACCCTCGTAGTTTTCTGTGTCAATAACACCGCCTCTAAATCCACTAGCAGGTATGCGTTGTTCTTTACCACCAAACTTAGCTCTAAACACAATTTTTAATTTATCTAAGCCTTTGTTTATTAATTGTTCTGTATCAGCAACACGCTTTTTAAAGAATCCATTTTTCTTAGTGGCTTTTTCCTCATAGTCTTCTATAACTGCATCAGCTATATCTGAACCAACTCTTATATCATCAGATGTATCAAGAACAGTAGATTCTATTTCATCTTCTGTTTCCTGCATTTCATTAAATGTATTAACAATAAAATCTAAGTCTTCTTTTTCTAAAGCCCCGCCATTAGCACGAATAGCTTGTGTTAAATAATATTGTAAATCTTTTGTTCTACCTTGCCAACGCCTATAAGCTAAAGCCCGTGCCTCTTGTGTGCCTGCTACTGTATATGCTGATATTAGTTGATTCATAACTTCAGCGGCAGAATCTCTAGTTGCCTCTAAGTCCATAGCAATATCTGTATGTCCTCTGGCATATGCACCGTCAATAGATGCGTCTAGGTCTCGTATTTCTTTTAGTAAAATATTTATAGCTACTTGAAAACCAACCGAATGCGTTACAATGTCTTGGCTTCCAACAGCTAGGCTTTCAACAGCTATTTGATACATATTTTTTATAAAATAATTTGAATCAAATTCACCATTTAATGTGCCATAAGTCTGTAAAGCCGCTTTAGTGGCTTCTAATAGACCTATTCTTTCGGCAGGTGTGCGTTTTTCTAATCCAAGAGCTTCGATAATGTTATCGATTCCTGCATTAGTAAAATCAAAGTTTATTTCTTCTCCAAAGATAACATCAAAGTCTGCTTCATCTTCAGTTCTTTGTTCTTTTGGTTGATTAAAACTTTCAAATGAAACAGATACTATTGGTCTTCTAGTTTCAGAAACTCCTCGTCTATCCCCATCACCGACAGGGTCTCCGACCAACTGAGTTCCGTCTTGAGTATCTCTTCGTACATAGGCTGTGCCTTCTTGATTTCTTCTATCAGCATCGGTTCTATATTGAGTCCACTCGTAGCTATCCAACTCGTTATTGACTGCTTCTTCTCTGTAGCTTTCTTTTCCATATTCTTCTCCAATAGCAGAGCTAAGTGATTTTTTTATACTTGATTTTATATTATCGGGAAAGATTTTTCTTATTTTTTCCCAAGTAATAGATTGTAATTCTCTAGGCAAAACTCCTAGCTCTTTAGCTGTATCTCTGTAAGCATCAGCTAATAACCCGTAAACCAAAGATGACCTATTTTCTATATCTCCTTCTTCTTTCTTTCTTAGGTTTTTAACCATAGGGCTAGAAGAAAATAGTGCTTTAACACCAACATCAGTTCCAGAATGAGGGAACATAAAAGCGGCGGCATATGCGTGAGTATCTATTGTAACATCATTATCAGATGATGGTTGTACTATATTGTTATAGAAACTTCTAACTTTATGGGCTTTACCAAGTTTATCGCTAATGTTTTCTATGCTTCCATCTTCTAAAATTGAAATAGCTTTATATATTTCAGAGTTAGAACCAAACCCATGCTTAGCGGGAGTGCCATCTTTTTTAAGTTTTATTTCAACAGGAACACCTTCTGGTGCTAAAATATCGAAACTTTGACCGTGTGTATGCAATGAAATAATTCGTGTAATAAGACCTGCATAAGCATTATACTCTCTGGAGTCTATTTCTAATGCTTCTCGTAAGGACATATTACTAACTTTTTCTACTAACTCTCTTCTCTTTTTTTGTTTAGCTTCTTGTTTAGGATTTAGTACAAATAAATCAATAGCATCAGACATAGCTGTTACATCTATTTTTTCATCTATATGATTTTGGTAAACATCAATAATATTTAATGCTTGCTGAACATTCATAAACCAATCTTTTTGAGGCGATTGAGTTGCGATAACTCCACCAACTTGGTCAACAGTCAATCCAGTTCTAGCAGATACATCTCTAGCTATTGCATTAGCACCATCATACCATAATTTAGATCGTTCTTTAATATCATTTGGAACATCTTCATATAATGATTTTAGGTTATCTTTTAATGTGTTAATTAATAAATCTAATCTTTCAGATGCAGGCGTTTTTTCATCTGTTATTTGTTTGCCTAGTTCAGACTTAGAAAATGCAGGTGGAAATCCACTTAATAATTTTTTTATTGCTGTTTGTTTTTTATCTTCTGGTAATAATTCAGCACTAACATTTTCTATATCACCTTCCATAGATGTAGGCACTCTTTGCTCTACGTCACCTGTAGTAGAAGGAGCCTCAGCTTCTATTTCAGCTAAACTTTCTCTAGTAGATCGAGCGTTTCTTTTGTTGGTTTCAATAATTACTTTGGGATCATCTTTTTTAAATATAGATGCATCAGGATTTACAGAACTCCAACCTTCATAAAGAGTAACTAGTGCTTCATAATATTCTAAATCAGCTTCCAATGCTTCTTTAGAGTCAACCTCTACATTTTTCTTTTTATTTTTTCTTCTTTGTTCAAATAATCCTTTTAATTGTGCATAAGCAAAACTTTTATCACTAGCAGATGCATTAGGATTATTTATTATAGCTTCGTTTTCTAGAATTTTTTTACGATTAGCAATTTGTTGTATTTCAAACATTATATCGTTATATTCGTCACTCTGTTTATCTTCTATTTTTTTTCTTTGCTCGTTTAATTCGTCTTGACGTTTTTGTAACGACTCTATGGTTTCCTCTTGTAAAGGTTCTGTTTCTTCTAAGGTAGCTGTACCTACAGCTTCTACTTGTTGTTTAGTAATAACTGTACCTGTAGAAAAACCACGCTCTACAGAACGCAAAAATCCTATAACTTCTGTCTCGTCATTAGCTAATCGAATACCTGCTACGCTTAGTATCTTATTTAAAAACTCATATATAGATGTGCGTATAGACGGCAATGATGTGTACGATGAAGCCATAATACCTGCTAACTCTGCCATAGCTTCTTCTTTTTGTGCTACTTCAGAATAGTCTGGATATAACGCCATAAACCTTTGCAGTCTTTCGACAAGCTCTGTATTGCCACGAGTCATTACTACATCAAACATACGATTAATCTGATCGTTATATGTGCCTTCAGTAAGTATGTTTTCTAGCAATGCGTGAAAGGCTTCGTGTGCTATTGTAGTTTCAGATGCTAGCTCTTCATTGATATGTATAACGCCCTTATCGTAAAACCCACCACCTTCTTTGCCAGTAGCAGAGTTGTACTCTTCAGTAGTAGCGTATGTTTTTATAGTAACATTTGGTGCTATACGAGATAGTGCAGACTTAATGCGAACCACTTGGTCAGCAATGTTTTTTGCTTTTTTATTACGAAGTTGGCTTAACACACGGCTTTTAGTTTCGGCTAGTGACTCACCCTCACGTTGATACTTTTTAATCTTAGCATCGTATTTGTCTGTGTTAAGTAAGTCATTGACTACTTTAGGTGTTAGTACAGCAAAGTCATCCTGTCTAGCATTGAACTTAGGGTCACGTCTTTTGTTGCGTATTAAAAAATCTAGGTATTCTGTGTCACGATTGTTCTTAGCCCAAGCATTGTATCGTTCTTGTGCTTTTACATCACCATTTACACCTGCTACAAAATCGTCACGAATCTCTGGGTGGTTGCCTATAAAGTTGTTTAAATCCTCATCTGACATTGTTTCACGGGCTACAGTCCAGTCTTCTGTCGTGAATACCTGTATATCAGTCTCCTCAGCTTGCGAGAATTCGTTTACAGCGTCATTCGCCTTAGAGATGATATCTTGTATCTCTTCAGGCGTTTGAGCTAATACAGCCTGTTCTGCGAGGTCTAAGGCTATCTCCTCTGGTACACCCTGATTTTTGAGTTCTTTGTTTATGTTGTCTCGTCTCTTAACAGGGTCTTTTTCTAGTGCGGCTCTGTTCATCTGTACTTCTTGCACAGCCGCTTTAAACTCATCAGTTTGTACTGTTTCGATTACAGACGGTAACCCCATACTAACTGCTACCGATGGCAATGCCTCAACCATAGCTTCAACGCCACCTTTAGATAGCTCGGCAATAGTTTCTATGTTTGCTTGGTCTTTTAACCCTGCACCAATATCTGCAATAAGGCTACGAGCTTCATCAGACTGCTCTAGTGTCATGCCAGTAGATTCTTGTACAATTTGTTGCAAGCCTTCCTCTACAGTTTCGCCAAGAGTACGATACGCTAATATAAACGAACCTTTTCGAACAGCATTGCCAACAACTTTGTCGGTCATTAGTTTGTTCATTACAAAGTTAGTAAGACGTTTATTTACACCCGCACCAGTTATACCACCAAAATTTAACTTACCAATGCTAGGTAGGTTTACTAATCGTTCTATTAATGCATACGGCACACCCGCTGTGTTTGCTATAGCGGTAGCACGTTTAAACTCTTCGTCCGACATATTTGCTACATCTTTGTCAGATAAATAAGCCTCAAGCATTGTCCCTGCACCCTGTTGCTGTAGGTATGCAATGTTTACAGCTCGACCCGCATTAGCAATAACTGCACCTGCGGCTGTACCAGTACCACCACTACCAATAGTTGTTGCAATAGACCCAATAGCAAATGGAGCGGCTATCAAGCCTTGCTCTAACATTAATGGTGCTGATTGTGTTGCCGTTAGAAATGCTCTTTTAGGGCTAAAGTATGATTTGTCACTATAGTCAAAAGCTGAACCGATAGCTTGTTGCACCTCTGCTTTTTGTTTTATTAGGTTAGCTACTTCTTCTTTGTCACCACGAGTAGCCGCAAATGCAATACGTTGGTCTGTTGCAATGTTATATAAACCATACCTGTAGTTGCCACTAACATCGCCACTACCTTTTACTACCGTACCAGTAGTAGGATTATATTCTAAATCTCTATTTAGCTTACCTGCCATTACATCTTCATAGTAGCCACGAATAGGACGTAAAGGTAAACTAATATCAAATGGTGCTAACTCTGGTTTCGTAACTTTTGGAGCGTCCTGCGGTACAGCGTTTGCATAACGATCTGCATTGCTAACAAAATAATTATCATCTTCCTCAGTAAACTCACTCTTTCGTTTAGCAAGAACTCCTTCATAATCGATATCTTGATCATCTGGAATACCCTCCTCTAGGCGTATAAGGTCATCATATATATTGCCATTAGTGCCACGATTTATTGAGTCCATTGAATCGCCACGCTTTGCACCTTCAAATGCATATAGAGTCGATTGTGCTTCCTCTAATGAAGTAGTTGTATTGTTATATGCTGACACTTCTTCGTCAGACATAGTTTCTCTAACGTCTGTATTTAAAATAGAATTAGGTGTAAACTGTGGTTTTTCGTCATCATCAAAAGAATATCCTGCGTTACGAAAATCTTTTATCTTCGTTCGGATTTCATCTTGAGTATAGCCACGTTCTGCACCTGCTATAATAAAGTCAGATTGTTTCATGTTTACCTTTCTGGGAAAAATTCATCTACAGGGTCAAGTGTTACATTGATACTAGATATGCGTGGCTTCAAAGGCATACGAACAGAAAACTTTCTTACTTCTTTTAATGCTTGTGCAACAGCTAGATTAATTTCATTTTGAAACGGTGCTATCTCGCCATCATCTTCTTGTGCTTCTTTAAATATAACACTTCCATGAGCTTTTTGAGCTTTGCCAGTTGTTAGTACAATTTTTTGACCATCTACCTTGTAGTATCCTTTTTTCATTCCTTTTAAAAAGTCTTCCATTAAAAACACAGAATCCATATACAATTCATCACGTTGATCAGCAGGCATAGTACCAGTTAATGCATTAAACTGTCTGTGAAACTCTCCTAATGCTCTACTTTGTACGTTAATAAATAACTCTTGGGTTGGATTTACATTAGCAAAAAATCCATTTCTATTTGGATCAGCCATAGCGTCATATATAGGAGACATTAGTTTAGAACGCACTAATGGCGTGGGGTCTGCTTTATTTACTAAATCTAATATATCATCTATTTGATCTAAGGGGTCACCTTTAAATTTACCTTCCATAAAATTATTAATACGATCTTTTGCTTTTCTTATACGCTTAACATCGCCCCTAGACACATCTTCATCTAACCCAAGCTCTACCTGTTGTGTTTTTAAGGTAATAGCACTTCTGTAATAATCAGCAATATCTTGTGGCATTTTACCTTCATTTTCTTGTTGATTAATATAAGTTGTTGTAAGCATATCGTTTTTTAATAACTTATCAGCCGCATCCATAGAAGGTCGCACAACATCTTGTATTGCTGTTCGTATAGCACCTCTTGCGTTAGTTCTTGCTTGTTCTAACTGAGCAAAAGTTAAATGCTTTGTTAACTCTTCATTATTTATCATTCGTCTTATTTCATGAGGGTCATTACTACTTGCTATTTGATTTTGCAAGTATCCATACCGCCCACTAGATATATACTCTAACGCTTTGGATTCACCAGTATAGTTCGAGAGTAACGCCAGTTTTTTATCACCTTCTTCAAAGTTGCCCGACTTGTAGTAATTATTGGCATCACGCACCATTTTACTTTCGTAATCAGCCAACTGCATTTGCAACTGATCTTCTTTTTCGCCCAATGCAATGCGGGCAGAATCATTTTTCCAACGTTGAACAAACTTTTTAGTATTAGTGTAGCCACGAGTTTTAACTTCATTTTCTATCTCCAGTAGTTTTGGTTGAACAACTGTATCAAAAACATCTTCAATATTAGCACCATCTTCTATAAGTGCTTTAGTGCGTATTTCTGCTATCTCAGCTTGTTTTTCTAAAGCAAAGTTTTCATAGTCAGCCGCATCAGAATCAGCTTTCATTGCCGATAATTTTGAACCTATCTTGCTAAGAGTTTGCCCCATTAACTGGTCACCCTCAGCTACAGTTGCCTCTACACTTGGGTCTAATCTAGCCGCTTGATAGTCGGCACTTGGTCTACTACGTTGTTGATATAAAGGTATCTTAGCCATATTATAATCCTACATCTGTTGCAAATTGAGAAAATCCACCAAGTAATGTAGCACGAGCTTGTGCTTGTCCTGCCCTTCTTGCCATTCTGCCTTCGTAAAGTTGCATCTCTGCACCAGACAAAGCACCCTCTGCTTCTATTTGTCTTGCCCTACGATCATTTAATATATCCATATTCATTTTAGCCACTTCATCTAGTTGTACTAGTAAGGGAGAACCAACATCTCCTCTTGCACCACTAGCCGCAAATGCCGCTCTTTGTTGAGATCGTAACCGTCTAAATTCTTCTACAGATATTTGAGTTTCTGCTCGTTTAGCATACTCAATATTTTGTGCTTTGTTACGCATAATTTGAGCATTATATTCAGCCGCTCTTTGTCTTGCTTTGCCTTCCGCTTTTGACGCAGATGCTGACATTGCCGCTCCCGCTAATCCTATAAAAGCCCCTAACATTAGAAATCTCCCTCTGCATTTACTACCATTGCCAATACTGTGCATGGTGTAGGTGTATCATTTATTACATATACTAGTTTTAAAAACTCACTTGCATTGTCCATCCATACTGTTGCGTCTTCACTATATAAATCAGTTGCTGTAATATCTGGATTAAATTTAACCGCATCTGTTGTTGTTTTAGTTTGACCAACTTTTGCTTGATAAGTGTCTTTAAATCTAATAATAGCAAATTGAGCATCCTTCTTAGAAGCCATACTAGTTGTGGTTCTTGTTTCTACATCTAAATACATTGGTGCTAATGTTGCTGTATAATTTAAACCTACAACTACTTTTGTATGACCAGTAGATCCTATATTAATAGAGCCTAACGAAACTGTCTTATCAGCTAGAGGAACACCATCTGCACAAACAGAAACAGTTAACCCTTCTAAATAATCTAATCCAGTTAAGGTTGCTGATGAAGGACTGCTGTAAACAGTAGCAAAATCGCTTCCTACAAAATTTGTTGTATATCCTGTAAACTCTCTATCTCTTAAAACTGCTATAAATCGTTTTGTACTTGAGTCTGCTTCCCAATTAGTAGAGTCATTATTTGGTGTAGTTGATCCAGATGTATGGTTTTGTAAAGCTACATATGTAACGCCACTATATTTAACATAGTTACCTTGAGTATAAGATGTACCACTAGCAACCCAATCAGAAGGATTTATAGTAACTTTTGTACTTAAATATACTTGGTCACTAGACTGACTGCTTGGCAACACAGAAACAGATTCAAACTCACCGCTTGTATTACAGGTATGCCTGTGCCATGCGTAAACTTTTTGATCTCTTTCATACGTTAAACCAAGTAACTGACCATCTGATCTAATTATCCATATAACATCATCGGGTTGTTGTTGATATGCCCAGTTTTCTATACCACCCTCTGTAATATGTTCTGCAAAAATTGTTAAATCTTGTGCTATAAAATCATCGCTATTATATTCATATTTCCATTCACGAACTTTTCTACCTTGTCTCATAGCAAAAATAACAGCAGAGTTTATTAATGTAGCTTGTGTATTATTTGAGCCATATGTAGTTTTTCTTTGCAAACTAAATGATGTAGGGGAAACTGGCACATCATCTGACTCTGCCTGTAAAGACCACTCACTACCAGAAGTTCCTATAATTAATGCTTCGTGAGGAACCAACCAGACAATACTATCAAGGTTGCCAGAATTGATTGTAAATGACATAGCACTTGTATCTAACGATCCTAAAGTAAAGTTATTGTAGTCATCTGTAGCAGACAACCAAATAGTATTAACATCTCCAGAAACACCAGAAAAACATAATCTATTTTGAAACAATGCTATACAAGATGGAAACCCATTATTTGCAGAAAAAGCACCCTCTGTAAAAAGCGTCATATTGGGGTATCTTTTTGCCCAGTTACCCGCACTTAGCTGTGCCGAAAGCGTTGAATTTGTACTACTATCTACGGTGCTTATACATTCGTAATAAACCGCTTCTCCAGTAGCAAGAAACTTGTATAACGAACCGCCATTAGAACCTCCAGAATCTTCTGACTGAACAACATAAATTTGTAAATTATCATCAGAGTCATAGTGAATTGATAATCCAGTAGGTCTCGCAACAGTTCCACCAATGCTTATTGCGTTAGACGCAGTATGTGGAGATGTATATGATAATAAATCTACAGCACCTGTTGTTGAGTTCAAGGCATAGATAGTATTATCAACCAAAGTTATATCTGTATAGAATGGTACTGTTTGACTTGTTCCATATTGTGTTAACGATATACTAGAACTAAATGAAGAGTTATAAACAACAAGTTTTGAATTGTTAACATAACTATATCCCTGAAAACTACCGTGAGGTGAATAGTTTGATGTTCTTTCTTGCGAATAATAATGTATAAAAAATCTATCAGCAGAGCTACCAAAACCAATTGATCTTGGATAATATTGATGAGAAGCAATGGCACCTGTACCATTTGTCGCTGTTAAATTTAATACCGTACTAGCAGAACCTAAAGTGGTAGCTGAAAAAGAAATAACCTTCATTTCAGAAGATGAATTTTGAGCCAAGAGATAAATTTTATCATTTGCAAATGCAATATCAAATACATCTTCTATACCTGTATAGTTAACTTTTGCAATGCAGGTAATTTTATTATCAACAGGTGAAGAAAAGAATCTATATATTGTATGATCATCGTCTGCATTTTGTGCTACAGCATACATATATCTTACATTTGTTAATGTTACAGTAGGCGATGAACCTAAGTTATAAGAACCGCTATGACTACTAGTAACAGCATATTTAAACTGTGTAGCACTTACTCTGTCTGTAACAACTACATCACCTGTAGGGTCGGGTAACACTTGAGATAATGGTGGGTTAGTAAAAATTAAATCACTTATATTTAAAGTCATTCCAACAGCAATATTATTATTAGCACTAGTTGTAATAGTTACTTTATTAGAGCTAGAATCTACAGAAGCCGCACTAATTGTATATGTTTCTTGTGATACTTTACCAGTTCCAAGACCAACAACATTGTTCATATTTGTTAAATCATTAGCAACTAAACCAGTACCTAATGCAACATGAGTTGTACCTGTTAACTCAATTGGATTGCCACTAGTATAATTAAAATTAGTTGCTGTAAATGCCGCATCACTTAAAATTTTACTTCCTGCATTATAATTAATACCACTAGCCCAAGCATTGTAGTCTCCTATTTTATCTTGAAAAGGGCTTACTACTGATGCCTTAACTTCTGTTGCACTAGTGTATTCAGTTATTCTAACCAAAGAGTTAACATATGGGCTTTCAATTAATAAACTAAAATTAAAAGGTGCCCCACTAGCTCTATCTACATGATCATATCTAACACGAAGTCTAACATTATTGCCTTCTGGTTCTTCTGAAGAAGTTATAAAGTTTTTTGAATTATTAGTTCCTGCGGCTGTACCATTACCCGTTGTATCGCCCACAACAATATAATCTGAAAATGTTACACCCTCATCTAAACTTCTTTGTATAATAACACGACCAAGCCAAGTACCATTAGTTTCAAAACTCCAGTTTGAATTAGATGCATTTACTGATTGAGATATTTGAGAAGAGTCATAATTTGCTGTTATAGATTGCTCTGCTGTTGTTCTCAAAGCCTGAAACGCAAAGTAAGCACCAACATGATTAGAGTTAAATAAATCTCTATTTGCAGTTAATATAGTTGTTCCGTTTATTGCAGATGTAGTTACACTAATGCTTTCATCAGTATTTTGTTCCTTCAAAGGTGGAAAGCCTGTACTAAAATCATATTCAGAAAACTGCCAACTAATATCATTAGCCGCAGATGTTCTACTTAATGTACTAACAACATGACTTGGGTGTGTAATAAATAATACATCACCAGATTGTGCAAATTTTAAATCTTTTATTTCAGCCCGCAAATAAGAATGAGATACCTCAAATGGACTGCTACCACTATTTACTGGAGAACCATTTTTGTAAAACCTAAAGTATCCACCGTTAGCAGTATTATCGCTATTGCCAATCTCAAGCATAAAAGATTCGCTTACACTAAATGTAAATGGATATAATCTTATCTCTTGATCTGATTTTGTTTGAGATACATATTCTAAAGAAGGTCTGCGTACAACTCCACCATAAGGTAAAGGCACAAAGTTTTCTAACTCTTGACAACCTGCTTGATATTTATCTACATCTTCACGAGCATACAAATAAGGGGAAAGCTCACCTGCGTTAAAGCTATTTACAATTTTCTTTGGCATAGCCCCTCTTATGGAATACTGTTATAGTTTGTCTGCGAGAACGGTGGGTAACTATTGCTTGAACTTGTAGTTGTATAAGTAGCCTCTAACCATTCGCTATCATTAACAGCATAGTTATTTTGCTCAAATCCATTAACTCGTCTAGCTTCTGGTAGAATAACACCATAGAACTCTTGTATTAGAGAGTCCTTCAAATCTTGGTTTCCTGCAACTGGAACGGCTAACTTGCCTGCAAGCATAGTGTAAAATACTTCTGCAAATAATGCATCCATATCTTCTGGCTCTGGTAATTTGTCGTAACAAATAAAAATTCTATTATCGTTGGATAGTAGGGAATCTTTTTCTATTTCCCACTCTACATTTGGTTTTGCATATTGATATGCGTCATCTGTGTTAGATACATACAAACAACGAAGTAGGTTATCTGGAACTTTGAAAGAGTAGTCATATCCGAATGTTGGTTTTACAGCCGTAAGAGTAACACCAGTAGCGGCTGTGCTTCCAGAGTTGTAATCACCTACAGGCGAAAAAGATGTTGTGCTTAGTGTTCCTACTGCTACATTGCTACCGTTGTATCCCATAGTTAAAGACCAACGATCATTTGTATTATCGTAGGTTAGACTAACATATCCATTTTGACCACTTGTGCCTGTTGTAAAAGTTGGTCTGCCATTAGAGTCTGGCGTAGATGCTATAAGGTTACCACTAAAACCACTTTGAGACGAAATAGTAGAGCCAATAGCAAACTTAATTTTATACACACCTATCTCAGAACGAGCTTTGCAACAGTTCCAAGAATGCATACGAACTAGTTCTTTTAAAGTTTGTTCGTAGTGTAAATCGCATTGGTTAAAAATACTACCTGTATTGCTTGAAAAAGTTGTATTGGTTAATTGATTACGCTCGTTGCCGATTTTGCTTAGAGCCATGTTGCATATCTGTACTTTTGTCAAAGCCATAGTAGTATCCTAAAAAAAAGGGTAAGGGGAGGTTGCCCTCCCCAATGTATTACTCGTTTGTTGCGATCAGGATTACACCTGAAACAGATGCAGTAGCGTCAGTAGTAGCAAGAAGAATCTTGCCTCCTACGTCAACATTACCTGCAAATTCACAAAGACTTGAAGCCCCTGTTTTTACTGCAGTTAATGCACCTGCGTATCCAATGTCAACGTCTCCTGAACTTGGGGTCAAGTTAGCATAGACGACACGAGCTTCCTGCGGAAGAACTATTGATACTGTGTGACTAGCTGCCCCTGTAGAAGAAATTGTAACAGGAATAGCCTGAACATTTCCACGATAGTTAGACTTAGTAACTAAGCCTGCATTTACTGCTGTAACTTCACTTGAATTAGCCATTTTAAATACTCCTAATTAAGAATTTGAACAAGGAATGACAACAACTTTTTCCTCTTCCATACGGACAGCACCAAGCTCTGCCTTCATGTAAGCGTAGTAGTTGAAGCCTTTATCAGCCCGTTCAGACACCTTAGTAGTCATGTCAGGGTTGATTTCCAACAAAGCCGCATCAGGCATAAATGCATAACACGCACGAGTAGAGTCAGTCGAAGCAGACTGCCAAGCACCTGTAGACGCCAAATTAGTATCAGCGATTTCAAAGTATGCTTGAAGAGTAGTTGAAGTTGAGCTGTAGCTTGCTTCTAATGTTTCAATTTCAGCACCAGTACGGTTGATGAAAGGAACAATGTTAGAGATACAGAACTTCGCACCCATATAGTCATAGATAGCACCTGCTGAACGGTCAAGCGGACGATTCGCAGTATAATCGAAGTTGATAAAGTTATCATCTTCCATCATGTGCTTCCATTGTACCCAAGAAATCTTGAACACAGGAGCTTGTGAATCAATGTCTACGTTGTTGTTACCGAACTTTTCTAGCACAGACAAAAATTTCTTGTAAGTGAAGTCATAGTTGTTATCAGCATTAGCGTCTACGCCTACAGCTTCGTTATCACGAAATGCTTGTGTAGTTGCAGAAGTTTCAACGTCAGTTGTGTTAGCTGTTCCTAAGAACGCTTGGTCGAGGATAATGTCCTCTTGACGCATGAACTTGTTCTTCATTGCGTTTAGTTTAGCGTTACGAGGATCAGTTCCCATCTTGCTCAAGTCTGCCCAGTCCATGAACTGACCATCCTGAAATGCCTGACGAGAAGTCCGACGACGACTGTAATCAAGTTCTGATACAGGTGAGTCACCGAAACGGTTAGTTACTTTCTGGGGCAACCCGCCACCAGTTGTACGCTGATAAACACCTTCTTTACGGAACAGATCGCCTGCAGCTAACTGAACGTAAGGACGGAGCTTACCACCCTTGACTTCAACCGTTTCACGAATTGCACGGTCAAAGCCAATTACATATGTGTTTAATAGGTCTTGCGACATATCTAAACCTCCAATTTAATGATTAATATAATAATTAGTTTCTTTCGGCTCTGAGTATCCGCACTTACGGGTCTTGCCTAGATTTTAGGTTCTCACCCCAGACTCTTCAACAGGCTTTATAAAAGGTATCTGTGTTAAATCTGAAAAACTAATACTTTGTAAGAAGATAATTGTCAAGTAAATTTTATAATAAATTTGCAGGTGGATTAAGTGATGCCTTTTTAGCCAACAACTGTCCATACTCCTTTGTTAACTGTTGATAACTTAAATCACTAGTATTTTCGTGTGCATACATTTTACGCTCAACTTCAACTAACTGATCATCAACAGTAGCAATCGACTCATTCTTATTAGCAATGATTGCATCATCTTTAATTAATGGAACAATCTTATCATTTATTGCTTTAATAAAAGCTGTATTATTTCCAAGTTGTGGGTCATCTTTTAGTTCTGACAATCCTAAGAAGTCAAGACACTCAGCAACACGAGAAATATTATATTCATACTCATCTCCACGCCACTCTTCACGAAGGTCTTGCTCTGCTTCTGTTGCAAGCATATCGTATTCTTTTTCTTCTTCTTGTTCAGAAAGTTCGTTTCTAGCTAACTCATATTCAACCAAAGCCTGTGCTTGGTCATTAGATAACCCCATAGCGTGAGCAATTTCCTTAAACTCACCCATAGCTTCATCGTCTACCTCAAAACCTTCTGGTGCTTCTGGAAACTCAATGTTATAATCTTCAGACGAATCTGGAACATTAAATATTTCTTTACGTTGTTCAATGATTGAAGGGTCATCAGACTCCATTAGTTCTTGTAACTTTTTACCAGTAAACCCTTGTGCATGAATAGCACCTTTAGCTAGGTCTTCTGGTGTAGTGTACTTTGACCAAATAGAATGTTTGCCTAAATCATCTGGCAAAGAGTTACGCCATTCTTCTGTAAAAGTGCCTTCATCAGAGAGCATATCAATATATTCTTGCTCGCTATGTTCAACACCAGTATCTACTACTTCTTCTTGTATTTCTTCGTGAACTTCTTCACTCATATTACTTCTCCTTTTTGTTCAATTATCTACATTTCCATTTTCGTAAAGCAAGTGCTTTTCGTGTAGGTCTTCCCTTACTGTCTTTCATAGCACCCTTCATGCCGCTCATTCTTGCACAAAAAGATGCTCGCCTCTTAGCGTCTTTACTTCCACGTTTTGCTTTACCTGTTACGGGTGCTTTTAAGTTGCTACCAGTTTTAGCATTGTAATACTTGCGACCCTTTGCAGATAAACCACCAGTAGGGTTCTTATGCACTTTACGCATAGAAACACCCTTCTTACGATTAAGTGCAGTTCTAGGCATTACATATATTTCCGTTTATACTTTATTCCACCACCACGAACTTTAGATAAACCAGTTCGTACCTTCTTGTACTTTTTACCTTCTTTGTCTGTGTAAACTTTTTCAGTAGGTGATACTCGTTTTTCTTTTTGTTTCTTAACAACTTCTGCTACAGCTTCGGTTGCTTTCTTTTTGCCTACAGCCGCTTTAGCAGTTTCACTTGAAGGTGTTTTAATTTTAGTACCTGCGTTTACTTTTTTAGTTGGTGCTTTAGATGTAGGAACACGATTTGTTTTTTTCTTAGTAGTACCTTTTTGCTGTTCTTTTTCTTTAGCTATCTTTGCACGAAGTTTACGAGTAGCTTCAGTAGAACGAAGACCACGAGCTGTTTTCTTCATAGTAGATCGTATTTCTGCCTCTTGCTTTTTAAGCCTAGTAGCCTCTTTATTTGCGGCTTTACCACGCTTATTTTTACTTGGCACTTTATCACCATCAAGTTTTTTTAAAGTTTCGGAAATAGTTGATTTAGGCTTACCACCTTGATAATTTCCACGAGAGTTTGCTTTTTTTACAGCTTCAGTTGGTTTTTTATCATTACTTTTTTTTCGTTTATATATTGATTTACGCATTTATCTGTCCTCGCTTGTCATAGCTTCTATATATCTAAATAAATCTTGCATACCATTACGATATGCACACTCTGCATGAGTCAACTGACTCCCTACTTGTTCATCTACAGAACAAAAGTTTCTTATATCTTTCAATACAGTATCGCCTTCTTCTGTAGAAAATACTCTGCGGTATGAACCCACAAGTATATTTAATTCATCATTGTCCAAGATCAATATCTCCCTGTTCAATTTGATTTACAATACTGGTTGAGTCAACAGCACCACTTACCTTTTGTGCGGCATCTGCCATCTTAGGTGCGGCATTAATCATTTGTTGTTGTTGCATCATCTCCATTTGTGCCGCCCGTTCAGCTTCTAATTCGCTTGGGTCTTTTAATGCATTCATACTAGAGCTGTTTGCATACCATATTTCACGGAAAAGTTTATCTGGTTGAACATTCTGCAATGATGCCTGCATATTTGGATCCATCTGAGATAGCTCACCAAACACACGCAATGTGTTGATTGCACCCATAGTCTCAAAAGACTTAGTTGCCATAGACAACCGACCAACATAGTCAATCTCATAGCTTGGGTCTTCTTGAAGTGCCGCAGGTATTTCTGGCAGTAAGTTCTTTTTCTGTGCAATATAAAAAAGGTGTTCCATCATAGGATTAACGTGTTCGTTAAGGTAACGACTAACAAACGGAGAAAGCGTCATCATATCTGTAGTCATACGCTCATTTACTTCGGTAGCTGTCATGTTACGGTAATCTTCTAGCGGACGGAACAAGTGATTGAAGAACATTTGCTTAATTTGTTTTTCATGTACCTGATACATTTCAAAAGCCAAACCAGAATCCCCACAAGGCGGCAAACGCTCTGGCTTACCGTTAGGGTTAGTTGCCCTCCATTTAATTATTGCACCTGCACGATTGCTGATGTTTGTTACGCTGTCATCATCTGGTACAAGCCATTGGCTGTTAGCTCTCTGCTCTGCGGCAAGCACCATAGAACGATAGATAACATTTGTGCGTCTAGCTGTGCCAAGCACCATGCTCATAGGCGAACGACCATATACTTCGTCATTGCCTTTGGTAAATCTTGCTACTTTGTATGGATTGTAATCAAATCCACTTTCTTGAACCACAGTACCACGCTCACGATTTATGTGATAAGAGGCGAATGGTTTGTTGATAGCTTTTTTAGATGACTTGTCATACGATGCACGAGGCATAATAAATTGAATAAATGTATATTTTTTATGCTTATAATCTTGGGCTTCTTGTTCTATCTGCTCAAGACCTGCCGCTTTTAATGCTTCTACACCATACTGCTGAATCGCTTGTCGTGGTGTTAGTTTAAACTCACGAGCAATAGTATCTACCGCACCTAAGTTGTTTTCTTCAATACGCACATTATCAATGATGTGGTTGCGAAAACGAATAATATCTTTCTCGTCTTCTTCTAGTGTTAGGCAGTTAGTGCCAAACGCTCCCATGCACAATAACGATTGAAACTCTTCTTGTGCAAAGTTAGAGCCAATAAGCAACTGATGCACAATACGGCTGACCTGTTCAAAGTAATAAGCAACAGATTCATCAGCCATGAGCATTGGATTAGGGTGACGGTATTTAGCCCACACGCTGTTTGGTGGGAACATATGAGAATAAAACCCTGCGGCAAAGTTATAGTTAGCTTCAATACAGGTATCAATCATACGCTGTGGTGACTTTTCCATACCTTCATAACGAACACGATTAATGTTATCGTTTGTAGGCATAGCCCAATCAGCACATTCTTGCCAAAGGTTTTTCCAATTACCAATGGCATATGAGTTCATTGAATCAAATTTTTTAACTAATGCCTTGCCATCCATTATTGACCCAATATGTTTGTTGTACCTTTTGTATTTTCACCAAGTTTTTTAGCTTTTGTTTTACGCTTGGTAAGAATAGTAGATGCTCTACCCTGTCTAGCCGCTTGTGTTTTTTGAGCCATTCTTTGCTGACCCGCTGTATCTACACGAGTTGGTGTAGGAGAAGGTGGCGGTGGAGGTGGTGCAGGTTCTGGTGCTGATGATCTACCCATAATAAGTCCTTATTGATAATTACCCATACTAAAAACGGTTGTTCCTTTTCCAGAACCCCGTACATCTGCTAAAGTTTTGCCCTGACCTACTACATCTTTGTATTCTAATGGTTGTTTAGGTCTTTTTGCTTTTTGATTCTTTTTTCTTGCCTTCATTGCGTCTTTTTCGAAATCAGCCTCTATAGGCATACGAGTAATCATAGGTGCAGGTGGCGGTGTGTATGTAGGCGATTTTGTGCTTCCCATTACTAAACTCCAACTTCAAATCTATGGCGGTGATCACTAAACTCTCTACCTCGCAGAGATGTACGCCATAGTAAATTTTCTATTTTTTCTTTTTTAATTAGTCTTACCTTACCGTCAAATCTTTCATAGGCAACGTATTTCATATCTTTCATCGTGTAATGAAACGCCTTTTTCGGGTCACCTGCGAGAATGTATATATACCAAGTGTCTAACTTGTCAAGTCTTTTTTGTGTTTTATTTTTTATAGATTCTGAATATGTTTGATAGGCACACACAAAACATTCATCATCAGAATGAAACCCACCCACCTTTCCGCATTGTTCAAGTATTTCAAAGAACTCACTCTCTTTTCCTTTATATAATTCTTTTGCTTTTTCATACGGTGTCATACTAAATATGAACCTCCATCTATGTATTGTGGTGTTATATTAGTTCTATCAACATTAAGATATTGATCTATCATACGATTATGAATGCACATACCCATCATACGCACAGCATCCGCTCCATGAGAGTATTCATTATGCAAAACTCTGCCCGTAACTGGATTCCATTGATAGTTTATTAAACACTCAATTAACTTATCTAGTTTTGAGTTAATCCATACGGTTGGCAAAAACCTACGAATAATTTCAATATCATCACGCACAGAGTTAGTCTTGGGAATCGGACGAACCTCAAATCCATATTCTGTACGGCAAAAATCAATAATGTTAGTACCTGTATTGTTTGCTCTCTTCTTAGAGTCGTGTGGCATATAATGCCCGCCATAGTTATAACCCTTTTGATTTATCACATCTATGTAATGCTTTATATCATATCCTGTGTTTTCATAGTAATCAATCATCTGTATTCTGTCTGTTCTGCTATCAACTGTACCAAACACTATTGCCGTAGGGTCGTCTACACCCAAATCCCAAAACGTGTACACCACATCGTTTATATTGTGTGTCAAAGGGGTAATCATACCTTTGTTTTCTAGCTTAGTCATTTCGTAGCCATACACAGAGTTAGCCACATCAGCAACCGCTTCGTTTAAATACTCCTGCCTAGCAAGCGAATAACTAATCATCTTAGAATCCACACGGTTCTGAATGTTTAAATACTCATTGCCAGTAAGCGGGTCAATCTTGCCAAGAAGCTCTGGGTTCAGGCTCATCTCATCCCCCACCCAACAATACCGCTTTGTATCTTGTGGCGTCAGCCACTCGGTAAACCAGTTAGGGTCATCTTTGTTAGCCTCGTACATCTGGTACAGAAGATTTTTTCTACCACGCATTGTACCGTTGGCTATAAAGAACGCATTACCTTCATCTAAAATCGGAGACAAAAACCCCGTGACCTCTTCTTTGTGAAGTGAAAACTCAGACAAGGCGTACCCATAACCCCCCTGCCCCACAAAATCAAGGTTGTCAGTACCGCTAAAGTTAATCACCGAACCGTTGATAAGACCAATCTTCATATCCGTATTGTTCTTATAATCTACAATCTCAGGGGGAAAAATAATATCCAACAGGTTGCCACTCTTTTTGCCGATAGTTACAATGTTATTCCACAATGCCCTCTCAGCCCACTTTCTAGTCGGAAATAGGTAGTAGTAAGACCCAACCCGCTCTAACGCCTTACAGCTCAATATAGAAGCCGTGGTGACATCCTTACCGTGCCGCCTCGCCCAAGAGATCACAATGTTCTTAGCACCACTCTCCACAGCGTCCCAAACATTAAACTGATACTCACGGGGACATATCGATGGAATGCGTATCTTCACTTAGCTTTTTTGCTCCCTGTGCCCTTAGCACTCCAGTCTATCTCGTCATAGTTAGACTCATACCTCTTCTTGTCAAACCTCATCGACATATAGTTATCCCCTGCCCTAGTCTTACCCTTCTTCCAATCACGCTCATCTTGGGCTTCCTGTGTGTATCTGTGTGGTACATTACCTCCGCTCATCTATCTCCTCCGCATAACACATCATACATATATATTCTTCAACCTCACCTTCAGCATCCAATACTTCCAATATCGGGTTGTCGATTGTGTCAATACAACAGCAACGCTCGCAAGTATTAATCTTCTTCACCTTTTTCTCCAATGCAATAAGTAAAATCAATCCCGCAGTATGGACAAAATTTAGGGTCATTTATAGACATAGGTAACTCTACTACATAAAAGTAATTATCACAGTCTATACATAGGCAGTAAGATAAGTCTTCAAGTTTCACATCTGGTATATCAAAATTTTTCATAATGTTTAGAAGGGTCTATATTTCGAAAAATTTAAAATCGCAAAACCCGACCCTACCCTTTAATTTTGTACCTGCCCTTTGATTTCTTGGCAAGAGTTTATGTTGTTTGTTGGTGTCTGTTGCTCCGAAAGATCATCGTAGTCTGTAATATCTTTAAAGCGTACTATCTCTATGCGAAGATCATCATTATCTTGCTTGATATTTGTATACTCGGCAAAGTATTTCCCCGCTGTAGCGTTGCCGTCAAGCATCATTTGGTATAAATTTTGCAACGTGTGCGTGCGTGTAAGGCTTTGATCGTTGAAATCAATGGCGGTGGTTAAAACATTCGATTTATCCTTGTTTTTTTCGATTTGTTTTTCTTGTTTGCGTATAGTGTTGATTGTCTCTGTGCATATAGCATAAAGCTCTTTGTTATCCGCTGATTTGATCTCATCATATAAGGTTTTGGCGTCTTTATATTTCATATTGCCAAGGTAAATCTGAACCCCCCAAATATCAACTGAAAAAAGATGTGAAAGTTTTGCTTGCATACCTGTGAAGAATCCTGTAGGGTCACTATTGTAACGATTAATAAAGCGAGTCCGAGATGGTGCGAGTCGGGCGGTTGCAGATGACGGGCAACTCAAATACACGTTAATGCACTAAGCGTCTGAGTGGGTAACGGCAGGCATCCTTCGGGAGGCGATGGGAATGCTAACAAGGCGGATAATGCGATACAACGGCTGAAACGTGTGACGGCAGACCAACGAAAACGGCGATGATATGACAAGCGAGACGAGATCATATCCTTAGCGGGTTACTTACAAAACCGCTTCGAAATGGCGAAGACTTCAACGGGTTAATATCCT
>Ga0181391_1000109_pt1 | contig 23296 bp, 32 predicted proteins | sample 14SPOviralmetaG_FD_130080 | JGI IMG/M metagenome (GOLD analysis project Ga0181391, IMG submission 130080) | Marine viral communities from the oligotrophic San Pedro Time Series (SPOT) site, San Pedro Channel, CA, USA - 14 SPOT_SRF_2010-08-11 | ecosystem: Environmental > Aquatic > Marine > Strait...
ACCAGCCCCACCCTCAGTTGATTTAATAATTATCTGAGCCGCTGCGCTGTCTGATTCGACTTGAATGCCGCTAGTGCTTGTGAATAGTCGCTGTTGTCCGTCGTAATACAGTCGAACCGTGCCATCTGCCGCTGCTTGCATGTACAACTCGCCGCCTGTACTTTGCTCTAGCTGTATATTATTCCCACGGACGCGAAGGTTTCCTGTTCCAGTTTCATCGATGTAACTGTTGCTGGCGTCGTTATAGATGCTCAGAGTGTTTGGGCTAGTTCCGAATATGGCACTGCTAGAGCCATAATTTATGTCGCCTGACATTGTGCCGCCAGTTGTCATCAATGCGCCAGCGGCTGTTACGTTGGCTGTATCGGTTACGTCAGCCCCATCTTCTACGTTCAACGCAGTCAACAGCGATGACTTTGCAATTGACCCAGTGAGGCCTACAACCGATTGGACGGCATCTGTCTGATCGTGCTTTGACCAGTTGCCAGAAAATGTTGTGGCAGATGCATTGTCAGCTATAGCGACAATGTTATCACCAATGTCAAAAGACACGCTATCAACAGTTCCCGCGCCAGAGACGTAGTAAAACCAACCGATCTGAGCCGAGCCTGATCCGGGGAAGCTGCCAGATGAAGCATCCCAGTCGCCTTTGTAGACCATACCATTCGCAAGTGCGGCAATGTCGATTTCCATTTGATCCAGATTGACCGCCTGAGTGACTGTAATAAAGTCCAGCTTTGTGCCATCAGCCGACACGTTCCGACCGTCAAATGTGCTATTGGTTGTGATAGCACCTGTCATAGCGCCACCAGTTTTTGGCAAAGCGGCGTCAGCCGTAGCGCCTTGGGCCGCAGTAGCATAGTCCGCGCTGTCAAACGCTTTAACTTGATCGAGGTTCGTGATTTCGCTGTCCATTAAAGCGCCAGCGGCTGTTACGTTTGCCGTGTCAGTTACGTCTGCGCTTGCTTCAATAGTATCAAGTTTTGTCCCGTCCGTTGCTACATCACGACCATCAAATGTACTGTTCGTTGAAATTGCGCCTGTCATAGCGCCGCCCGTTGTCATTAAAGCTCCGGATGCGGTCACGTTTGCTGTATCTGTGACGTCTGCGCTGGCTTCAATACCGTCTAGCTTTGTTCCGTCTGCGGCTATATCTCGACCATCTACAGAGCCGCTCAGTGTAATATCACCATCCTTCAAAAGAATGCCGTCGATAGTTACGCCCGATGCGCTCGTTGTTTCGTTTATAGTATTGGTGGTTATTACGTCACCAGATGAAACAATAATGTCACTTCCACCCGTAGTGTTTCCGTTAGCTAGAACCTCCGAGAGTTCGTTGTTTGCTCCAACTTGTGCATCAACATAAGCCTTTATTGATTGCTGCGTTGCCAAGCCAGCCGGGTCGTCTGAAGCCATATTATCTTCATCTAAGATGCTAGTGACCGTCACAGTTCCAGCAATAGTAAGATCATTATTCGCCGTGAGATTTGTAAATGTTCCAGTGGCGGCAACAACTGCATTATCTTTCAACAATACGCTGTCGATCGTAACGCCACCGTCCGCTGTGGTCTCGTCAATAGTATCGACTGTTATTTTCTGGCTGGCGTTTATAATGATGTTATTTGCGCCAGATGTATTGCCATTAGCCAAAATCTCTGACAATTCATCCGTGCTTCCAACTTGTGAATCCACATATGCTTTAATGGATTGCTGTGTTGCCAGCGCTGTAGCGCTATCGGAAACCAAATCATCTTCATCAAGGATAGCTGTGACCGTCGTGCTTGACGCAATCGTGAGGTCTGTATTGGCTACCAGATTAGTTGCTGTAACCGCCACTGGAGCGTTTGCGCCAATTATTGCGCCGTCAATCGATCCACCATTTACGTCTATGGCAGTGATTGGAGCCGTGCCGTCAACCTTTTCTATAGCGGCGTTGATCTTAGTGCGAACGCTAAAACCGCTTTCGCCATTGTCAAAAGTAGGCATTTCTGGCCTCCATAAAGTTCATCTGCATTTGTATTCTATCACAAAACCGCGCTATCCAAAACTGGCAATAACTTTCACTCTGGATCGGAGCTTTCTGCGCTATCTTCTTCATTTTCACTCGCAAGATATGGTTGCAATTTTCTTTCTAGCTGCCCAACCATTGCTTTCAAATATGCAATCTGAGCCGCATCAGACATCGTAGCGCTTTCAGAAGTCGCGTTTCTGAGTTCTGTTATTTCTTTATTCTGAGCCACAATCAAATCTTGTGCGCTAGAAAGTTCAGCTTCCAGTTCTGTTTTTAACATCTCAAAGCTCCTGCTTTATCATTACGTTGCCGACTCGCCGCCATCTGCCATTAAGTGAACGCCAAAAATTACATTCGAACTTCCGGTAAAGCGCAGCAAGTTTACCGCTCCCGTTTTGGTCACAGTTCCAGTGGTTATTAACCCAATCGAATCTATTGAAAAGAAGCTACCGTCTGAAAAATTTATATAGCCATGCAGCGTTAAACTAGCTCCCTGACCCAAACTTTTTAATGTTTGAGCGGTTCCATAAGAACCTGTTGACGTATTAATGGTAAAAGTCTGAGGAAAATCACTGGTATTTCGAACCCCTATATAGAATCTAGCTCCACCGAAACCTGTAACGGTGAAATTTACATTTCCCGCAGTTGAGCGTTGTCCCGATTGGTTCTTTGTCGCAATCTTTGGAGCGCCGCTGGCTCCCTCTGCTAGTGCCTCTGCGTTTTCAAGCGCCGCCGTTCCAAATTCTGACGTCACAGGATCGTTTGGGCCTGTGTTTACCGTTGATGGGTCTGTCCATGTTGCCATTTTAAATTACCTCAGAAATACAAATAAGGGCCAGTGCCGTCGGGGAACTCTAACGTGGTTTCGTCCACAAAGTAAGTGCCCTTAGACCTTTGAGAATCCGTCGATGAACTATAAGTCGGGCGTCCGTTCCCCGTTATAAATCCATAACGCCCAGAAAATTGATAGCTTTGCGCCTTTGCCTTGAGCCTATGCCCCGGCACAACTTCCTCGATAGAAGTGATTTGCATTTCTGTGGGGAGGCTGTTTCCAGTATCGTCTTGCAGCAATCGGCTTTGCACCGTGACAGGAGAAGCAACTTGAACATCTGCCTCATCTTTGACGTCATATTCAAACGTAATTTCCCGTGGCGTGTCTCGGTAACGATTTAGCAATCTAGCGACAACTGGCGTCGCAACGGTATTAGAACCAGCCTCGCCAAGCCATCGCGTGAATACTTCATGCGTTTGCGTCTGGTCATATTCTAATTGACTTTCGGCTTCTCCGTCGATAGCCACAGAAACTCGTCTAAAATTGTCACCACTTGTAACGCTGCCAGTGTAATCAATAACCCCATGATAAAACAAAACACGCGAAAGCCTCTCATCATACAAGTCCGTCACGCCCGTCTTATCCTCGATAAATGTGGCGTTGTCAGATAAGTCTGGGGCTGTCTCGTCATAGTCTAGCGGCCTATTTGCTCTCATTAAAATCTTGGCACTTTCATCGTCCCACCACCACATTGTCCCAAATTTAGACAATTCAGAAAGCAGTTTGGCAACACCTGTTGGCTTGGTTATAATCGTGTTTATTGTGTAGTTACTCAGCCACCTTGAAGCCTCGGCTATCCAATCTGACCGTGGGATATAACTCGCATCAACATCCGCATAATTAAGCAGCAAATCACGGGCAACATTGGCGATATCGCCATTCTCAACAACATAACAAAGCTGGAAACTGTCATCGATGCTATGCGTAGAAGCCTCTGAGCCGCCCTGAGAGCGACCTGTCAGCGTGATTGTGTCGTTCGACCTAGTAAACGTCACAATCTCCGATCCGATAGCCGCTGATCCGCTTGTGGGGTATTCATCGCCAATATCTTCTGGTGTTAGATCAAACGATGGCGTTCCTGTTGCCGCAATATTTGCGCCCAGCTTGCCTTTGCTTGGCTTTGGTGCTTGAGCCTTTTTGTTATCAGCCAAATCCAAAACATCGCTTGCCGTGATAGTCACATTGCCAGCCGCATCGGGGCCAGCCCATTCTGTTATCACGTAATTTCGCGTCCTCATAGAAGAAAGGCTGTCGCCGACGTAACCTTCTTTGACCCTCAAAGAACGACCGACATAGTAAGGAAACCGCCGTCTCAACTTAGCAAAAAACGTGCCTCGATCCAGCGGATTATAGCCGCCCTCATCGTTCTGAGCAGTGCCATCAACGCGCTGGCTTTGGTAACGATCAAACCAAACGTCACTATCCGCAAAATCCTTGAACGATACTTTGACCCTTGCCCTCTTTCCAAGGCTGGCTTTGCGGTCTGAGACACCGCCTAGATTAATTTCTATCGGGTTTGTGCTGACAGATTGCAGTGCCGGATAAACACGATCCGAGCGCTTAAACCCGTTTTGATTTCGGGCAAATCGCAGGGTCTCGATGCTGGTGGCAAAGTTTGATTTGTCTTGGCATGTGAAATAGGTGTTATAACACTTGCGGACGTCTGATGAACTCAGAGAGGCTGTGCAAGCTCCAGCACCATAGGTCAACGTGCATCTGTTGATGTCTATTTCAACTATTTGAAGGCTCTCACGCGTCGTCATAGCATCTCAGCCCCATGTTGAAACTCATTAGGTCTCGCGGCCCAGAATTGGTTGGGTTTATAGTTTCGCCTTCACGCCAAGCGTAAAATAAATCGCCATATTTGGTTGGACGCCATGCCCAGAAAAACCCCTTGCCGTCATTGTGGTGCTTTAAGAAGCCTTTGAAGTCAGTGCCGCGAATAAATGCCGGGTCAATATTGGTTAACTGTGCGTCAAGACTTGACCCACGTCTGGCAACTAGATTGCCCAAAAGGTTCCCGCCTTGGCTCACGTTTGATTGGAGAATAACATTATTTGGCGTGATTGGTGACGTAAATCCTTGATATATTCTGCGAGGCAACGTCATAACCGTCCCAGCAAAAGCCACGCCAATCTCAACATTTTGCGTGATTAATCTAACTCTGATGCGCCACTCCACCGCTGTAATATCATCAAAATATGCCACAACTGCCTGATTGTCTGTAGGGCTAAAAGACTCAATCGTCTGCCATGACGTCGTGAAATATTCAAATCTAAGCTGTCCACCTATGTCGGAAATATTGTGCGCTGCCACTGCCATCGCGTTCAACGTAACAGGCGTCGAAAATGTTATAGTCATTGTTGCAGTGTCGCCGCCTGACGGTGTGCAAATCCATGCATCATAAGTCGTTCCAGTTTGTGCGTTGGTTGCGCTTTCAACCTGAGTTCCCGCTGATGTCGCATATGTTGCGGAGAGCGCATCGTTTTCCCAGAATATTAGGGGATTGTTACTGGTTCCCGCTGTGGCTAGTGCGGCTGCTTTGGTGGGGTCAATTAAAATGGTCATCCGAAACTCACACTTAATCCTCTGTCCCCGGCCTCATCTTGCAAGGCGTCAAAGAGACTTGTTATAGATGCGCCCGTAAATAGGCTGTTGGGGTCTAGGCCGCTTATCCTTGCTTCCATTGGTCTTGATCCTTGCCCCGCTGCACCGCTTGCAGCGCCAGCGCCACCTCCACCGCCACCGCCACCTGATGAAGACACACTCTTGATTGCATTAACAGCTCCAAGTCCCGCTGCCAGAACTTGCGCAGCCGCCGCTACCCTTAGAAATGGTCTGCCAATAAGAGTCGGGTCGTTTAAAACCTTGGTGTAAGCGCCATAAGCGTCGATAAGAGATTGACTAGCTTGGAATGCCTTGCCGATTGCTAATAATTTTTTGTTTCCCGATCCAGTCAGATTAACAAGGTTTGAGAAATAGTCACCATATGCTCCCGACTGATCGGAAAGACTGCCTGTGGTTAATTCTTTGACCCTCTCAAAGTGTTCTTGGATGCGCTTTCGTTCGCCCTCTAATTTATTTCCCAATTTATCTTCATCATCTTCATCGTCGCCCCCGCCAAATATACTGTCTAGCGTAACATTTTCATCTTTCATTGACTGTATTAATTCTCTAATTTTTTTAATACTTTCGAATGGCGCGTCTAAAACATTTTGATATTTCTCTTGATTAGCCAAAATGCCTTCTAATTCGTCATTTATTTCTCCCATAGACAACGCAATCGAACGATTTGCACGTTCTACGTTTCCACCAAAAACACCCAAACTAGCACCAAGGTTTGTGTCTGCTACTGAATCAACAAATTCAGCAAATTTTAATCGCAGCGCTCCAAGTGCATTCACCCAAACTACTTGAAGATCATTAACTACAAGCTGAAACTTTACTTTGAGCAAACCCATTTGAGCCATAACTTTTCCAAACGACTCGACCCCAACGTCTTTTATTAGACCAAAAGCCTCACCAACGCCTCCAGCCGCCGTAACTAATCTAGTAAATTGATAAGCTACTTCCCCGATTGCAATCACAAGTGCGCCTATGCCGGTTCGCATTATAGCCCCACGAAGAAAAGCCAATGCTCCCGCAAGACTCATCGTGGCAACGCGCGCAGCTACAAACCCAACAATAAATTTAGTCGCAAAAAATGCTGCCAAACCACCAGCGGTAATCAAAATGCGATCAAGATTATTAATCATTAGTTCAGCTAATTTTATCGACATATCGCCAACCGTTCTCATGCTATCCGCTAGAGAAGCCATCAACGGCTGTAGTGTACCGAAGACCGTTGTTAAATCCTTGCCGTCTTTCGCCGCATTCTGGAATACTTTGGCAAGAGGGAAGCCCATAGCGACAACCGCACTAAGAGCAACACCTAGAAGGCCGAACCCACCCAGTAACTGAGGCAACTGGGTTGAAAGGGCGCGAGAAGCTCCCATGCCTCCGTCCACCATGACGGCAAAGTCAGCAAGCTGGAAGGACGTATTTCTTACTGCGCCAGATAATCCTGTATATGAACTTCTAGTCTTTTTACTTATAGCTGACGCTCGTTGCATCCCAACGCCAAGACCTCGCAGTTGCGTCTTTGTTTGCTTCGCCGCTGTCGATGTTTGCCTTAACTCACCTTGAACGCCGTCCAGAGACTTTTCCAGACTAGCGCCATCGCCTGTCATTTTAACGTGTAGGCCGCTGACTTCAACCATCTTAATCTGCCTTCATCTTTAGAGCGTGTTCTTCTCGCGCGCGTCGCCAATCGCCTTGACTAAAACCATTCCCGCCCCCGTCTTGTGTCCTATCTTCGTGAGCGTCTTTGATCCATTTATATTCTAGCGCAGACATGGCCCAAAACTCTGATGGCGCAATCCCCCAATCTACAACGGCGACTTGGAAGGCTTGCTTTACTATCTGGCTAGTTTCTTTTTCTTCGCCAGCGGCTTGGCCTTTCCCCGCGATTTCTTTTCCTCTCCCGCACCGAGAAGGCTAGCTAAAAGCTCACCCGCCCTTGCTTGCGCTTCAATGACGCCATGTTCCATAAACATTTCACCAACATCATCGTCATCTAAGTCAGCGGCAATCGCAATCATGCGAACACAGGCGTCGATATTAAGCGATACTTTTGGTTCATAATTATGACCCGCTTGGTCAGCCTCAATTTGGCGCTGAACCTCTTGGGCAATTTCCATAGGGTCAGCAATCTTATCGGTTATTTCCTTCATAACTCGCCAAGACAGGCTGCACTCGACAACCTGTCCTGCAAGTTCAATTTTTAAAGTTCGCATCAATCACCTTAGTTCGCTGATGCAGTATAAGTAACCGCGCCGCTGGAGTTAAAGGTGGATGAAAACTCGACCGCGCCATCATGTTCGCCTGTTATCTCAAACGAAGCCAAGTGGAATGTTCCGCTAATATTGCCGGGGTTAGTGAGGGATGACGGTAAATCAACTTTGAGCGTTTCGCCAGTTGTTGATGCGTTGTAGAACTCAGCCAACAATACTTCATCAGAAGAAATGCCACCGACTGTGACTTCCACAGACTTAACGCCCGGAGTCGCCAATAGAGTGCGCCAACCTGAGTCGTCGTCATTTGTTACGTCCACCATTTCATTTGAATTGGTGACGCCTCTTGTGCGGACGCCAACCAGCGTTGTGCTATTCCAATCGATGGTCAGATCGCGACCGTTAAAACCAGACATTTTAATTCTCCTTCTGGACTGTTAATTTAAAGCGCATGACACCGTGGCGGGTTTCCCCATCAGGATCGCGCAAGGCTTCCGAGAACTGGTAAAGACAATCTACCACATTATACCCATCTTTGACTACCTTTAAGCGATTAAGAACGTCATAGACCTCGCCCATGAGTCGCTTTGTTTCCTTAAAGCCAGCCTGACGGCTCCAAATGTCGATCGTAATATCAACCTCTGCGCCGAGCGTGTCATCTGTATCCCAAGCGTTTGAGCTATCGTCACCAATAACAATATAAGGAAAATATTCGCGAGGCATACCCTCCGGCATATACGGAACATCATCATAAACGACCGCAGAAACTTGACCCCATGACCACCATGTTGCGCCATCATCCCAAGCCCCAGAATCGACCCAAACGCCATTCTGGATTACAAAACCTTCTTCGTTTGAAAAAAGGGCGTCATAAACCATCTGTTGCGCGAATGTCTCAAAACTCATGTTCGCGCCTCCAGTTTGGCTTTCAGTTCTTTAGCCACGCCCTTCGCTGCCTTGCGAAAGCTACGCAGAAGCCACGGACGCTTTGCCATCTTGGAAGTACCAAACTCAAGATGTTCACCATATTTGACATTCGTGCCGACTATAGCCATTGGCTTTGACTCCGTGGCCTTGTTCACTTTAATATTGCCCATAAGCAGCCCCGTGTCGCTCATAGGGTATTGACCCGGCGCTGAAGCCTTATGCGTTTTACCTCCGCGCTTATAAGTCTTTCCTGACGCTGGGCCTCGCTTAATACCGTCGACAGCGTTTTGTTGGGTGTCCATTGCGATGTCGTTTAAAGCATCCACAAGCAATTCGTCACTAATCTTTCCAACTCGCTTCAGATCGGCAAGCAAATCATCAATGCCGTCAATTTTTATGTCTACACGGCTCACGACGGCTCACCTTCTGCCAGCATTAACTCAAGCCAATCCTGCATCCCATCAACGTCAGCAATAGATCGAATATTGTATTTGCGCCCTCGATATATCACCCGATCCGCTGCGCTGTAGTATGGAGCGCCGTCATCGTTACCTCTAAACCTTATAACAGCCTTTACTGATAGCGTAGGCTCTATTCCCATCGCCTTGACGCGCTCGTTGCCGCTCATAGTTGTCCACATGGCCCAGACTTCATCACCAGCGCTCCAAGCCTCTGTGAAGCCGCCCATGCCGTCTGTGGTCTGCGTCTTGCTCTGGATTGTGATCCGCTGTCGCAGTTGTCGCGCATTATATTTTGAGCAACATTTCACCATGCCAATTCATCCGCGCGTCGATATGGGGCCAGCAAGCGGCGAACCTCTGCCGTCATGCCATCGCATCCATCATATAGCTGCTCAACGTACATTCTGATGGCTTGCAAGATAGGCTGGGGAATAGACCCGCTTCCATATCCAGCAACATATGTCACTTCAACCGCGTCTTGCGCCCTCAATTCGCTGGGCCAAACAGACCCCTCGTTTAGATATATGCGCCCACTTTGTAAGTCCAATTCGTAATTAGACGCCGCATAAGTGCTTGAGTTGTTGCCCCGATCATACGTCACAATAGATGTGACGCTTTGTAATGGCGGGAATGGAATATCCAATGTCTCGCCACCACCCAGCAAATAAGGGCGGCTGGCTGTGTGCATACCAGCGCCAAGCGCCAACAGGCGGTCATCAGCGTCAGAAAACTCGAACCCATCCGCTTTGAATACGAATGTCTCTGTCAGCAATGCCACTCGCAAATACTGCTTTATCCCTTCTGTTGCGGCTGAAATATAGGACGCAATAACAGCATCATCGTCTGTAGTATCGACGCGAAGAAATGTTTTCATGTCTGCCGTGCTAATTGCCGGGCTGTCTGTGCTAGATGTCACATATGCGGACTTGCGATTAAACCTCATCTTTTTGGTGTCCTTTTCTTGCGCCGAATTGGATGCGCTTTATTTTCTGGCGCTGCGGGAATAGATATATCTTCAACCAGAGCAACCGAACCGCAATGAATAAGCAAGCGCAGAAGATCGTCATCAACTTCATGCTGTGAGCCTTTTAGCCAAACCTCAACGGCAATTCCATTGACCGAAACTGGCTTTGTTTCCAGCATCTCAATTTTAGTCATGGGCTGTGCGTCCTTTGGATAAATATGGCTTTGTCCCAGATACTAACATCTTCGTCGAGGGTAAGAAAGAATTTCAGTCCGTTTTCACCCATCTGGTTCGTCACAAAGATAATCTTTGTATAAACCAAAAAATCGGTAATTCCACTTCCCTTCGTTAGTGACTTGCGCTCATCCGTGACGGAAACGCTATAACTTGCGCCGACTTTGCCCGCAAGGTGGGCATAAGTCAGAGTGCTACTTGACTTGCTGACCTTGAAGTCGATTGACATGATGTATGCTTCGCCACGCGCAAGTGGGCGAAAAATGTTGTTATTCCATATATCCAAGGGCAACCCGCGTCGGAACTCTGTGTCGCTATCCGCTGCAAGTCCATCGATTGATAAAAGCGTTTCAGTATCAGCCGTAATAGATTGCTTACTGGCTTCGGTATGCGTTGCGTCGCGCAAATAAATCCAGCCGCCGTCATAACCCGTTCGTCGTTCCTCGCCATTATCAAGGCGCAGCAATAAGTCGGCTGATCTTTTATTATCCTCTGTAGCGTCCGGGATGCTGTCCCAAGGAATATTCGATGCCATGATGCTTTCCCTATTCTCAGAGATAGGGGCAACCGAAGCTGCCCCTACTGTCAAAAATTAGGTGGCAGCCGTGCCAGCGTCGATTGACGCCTCGCCCATGCTTGCGCCTTCGCGCTTAGTAGCGTGAACCGCTACGACAGCGTTTGTGCCAGTTGTGCCAACAGCCGTCATGCGAACATAACGCTTGGAGCCACGATAGCCGATGGAGCCGATTAATTTGTCATCATCTGTGTCCGATGTGACTGTGAGCGCACTCTCCAGCCCGATCAGGTCAGCGTCAGCAACTGCGGATGCGCCTGAGTCGGTTGTGTCATCGCCTTCTTCAACTTGGAAGGAGAAGCCCGACGCAGTTCCAGCATCAGTAACAGTTCCAGTGGATACTGAAAAAGTCACAGATTGCCATCCCTGCATGTCGATCCAATCGCCTTCGGCTTTGGACGTGCCTGAGAGTGTAGCAGATAGGCCGAGGCCATATTCTGCATCGTTGCGGGTATCAAAAACAGCCATAATGTTTTCTCCTTATGCTGCGACTTTGCCGATGGCGATTGCATCGAACGATGTGACGTCACCACCAACACGCTGTGTCGTGTAGTATGTCACGAAGCCTTTATTGGAATATGGGTCACGGAGAACTTGCAAGCCAACGCGATCCAAGACCGTGTAAGCCTGTGAGAAGTCAGCATAAACCACTGACAAAGCACCCGCTGCGACCGCTGGCATATCATCCATAAAGATAACAGGCCGACCGAGAAGCTGCATAGACGCTTGACCGTTTGCCAAGAGAACAGGCGAGAAGAAATAGTTGTCTGCGCCCTTCAGTTGCAATGCCGCGCCGAATGTCGTGCGCTTCATGCCAAAGACGGCCCCAGCTTGGTATTCTTCCTTGAGTGCATTTTGGACAGCAATCAAACCATCTGCGTTGAGTGCGTCAGCCGTACCCATTGCAACTTGATTGATAGCGTTGCGCTCATAAGTGCCAGACACTGCTTGAGCAGCGTATGTAAGGAAGCCGCGTGGCTTGTTTACACCATCACCGTTGACGAAAGCAGAGTTTTGCGTACGAGCAAATTTGTCTGCCACTTTACCAGAAAGCCATGCCTCGATGTCGAGATAGCTGTCTTCGATCATTTCGGTTGTCATGCGCGGATCGGCTTCGATCTTGTGCGCTGCAATAACCTTTTGACCTAGTTCTGGTGTATCAGTTTCGCCGCCAGATGCGCCTTCACCGGCCCAACGTGCAGCCGCTTCATTGTCATCGATAAGAATGTCGATGGACTTTGAACCAGTTTGCTCAACGTTTGCAACACCGCGCAGAGGCGACGTTTCAAAGATGCGAGACACGATTGTGTCGGACAGTTCTGGGCGTACCAAATAGCCGCCATCAGGATTGACGTCTGTGGACATGGACTTGATTTCCACACCTTCAGAGCCAGCCTTGAAGCCGCTTGGGAGCGTACCATAAGCCATATATTCGCGCAGAGCGTCACGATGCTTTGCTTCCACTTCTGCGTCAGAGGCTTTACCCTCGGCGCTTGGACGCTGCATAGCTGCTTCGAGCTTGGCTTGCTTGGCTTGCATCTCAGCCATTTTAGCTGTGATGTCTTCTGCCATGCGGTTGTGCTTTTCTTCTGTGATTACGTCTTGCGGAGCGCTAGACTTAATCTCATCGATTTCGCTGCGGAGTTCCACTAGCGTCGGGTTGATCTTTTCGACCAAGCCCTTGATTTCTGCAAAGTCAGTCATGGTTGACCTCCAATTTTGTGCAGGGTTGCGTTTAGTAGGGCTTTGAGTTCGTCAACCTCACGCTGATCGGCCTCTGGAACAATAGCGTCTGCCTCACACAGAACATCATCGCGCCGCTTCCAAGCCGCTGCCGCCATCGCTTTGGCTTCAGAACGACTGAAATTCATTTGACGTAGCACGGCCTCTATGTCGCGAACGTCAGCATTTTTTACATTTGTAACCAATGCGGCAGCGTTTGCTGGCATTGTCACAAGCGATGTTTCAAATAGATCGACTTCCTTGAGCATACGCGCACCGCCCTCCATGTCATAATCCTTGGTCACGTATCCGATGGAGAGGCCGTCTATTGCCCCAGCCTTGACCAATTCGTAAGCATCACGACCCTTGGTGGACTTGATTGCGATGCGGCCCTTCATGTAAAGGCCACGCTCATCTTCTAGGTAGTCATCCCACGAACCAATCGGGTCCATCATGTTATGCTGCCACAGCATCTTGGGTTTGCGGCCTTTAAGCGTTTCCGCGAAAGCGCCTTTAACTATGACGTCGCCATAACTGTCGCGATTTCCGAATACAGCGCCATATCCTTCGATTTGGCCTTCCTCGCCAACGGCTTTGACATCAAGGCTCAAACTCTTTTGCTCTATTGTCATTTTAATCTCGCTTTGCAAAGTTCTGGGTTAGTATAGCAGAGAACTGCTAATTAGAAAAGATAGGGTTAATCACGGTCAGCCCTGCGGAAAGTCATGGCGCATCTACAGTTAATAATGTTCCCCGCTGTCCCGGCTGGATCACCCGGATACATCAAAGGCTCCTTCGTGCCGAATATGGTTGGAACCATAAAAGGCTGCTCTAGCGCGACACGCTGCTCATCGATGACGCGATGGTCATATGTGTCATCCATAATAATGGTTCTAGTGCGTGCATCTTCAATGCTATTCCACTGCTTGACTAGAGGGCGAGTTGATTGTTGCGCTGTTCTGTATTGAGCATACTGGCTCGACCCATGCGTTTCGGTTCGCGCAATCACCCGAGAACGAACCCGACTGAACTCCGGGACAGCTTCGCGTAATAACCTAGCAATTTCTTCAACGCCCAAGCCTTCCCGTTGCCCCTCGCGGATGACGCCCATTACTTGCTTTCGGGTTGTCTCAAGTATCTGCAATACTTTTTGCGCCCCAAAGCGTTCGATGTATTCGTTAATCAATTGCTGGAATAGATCATCTTCATCTTGCTTTGTTTCGATATGCGGGAAGCAATCCTTGAGGCCATCAATCATAGGCTTGCCGCCCATGCTGATCGATATGCCATATGTCTTTCTCAGCATGTCCACTGTGCGCTGGCGGGCGTCGGTAGGAAGGCCCACCATATCTTCGGCCTCATATTGATCTACCATCTCACGCATAAACGACGTCAACAGGCGCTCAATCAGCGGCTGCGTGGCGTCTTCCATAGCATCTAAATCATTATCCATATGCTATTTTGTGCAGCAACTCCGCACCCGCACTCTTTTTAGTAGACATCGGGTGGCCTTCTGGCAGCAAGTCCGTGTCATGCTTGCCGCTGCGATATTTGCCATTTCTCAACACATAGAGGAACGAATTTACTCGCGCATATGCCCACTGGTCTGCGTTGGTGACGGTTGGGCGAACGCTGCCCGGATTGGTATTGTAAGCGCCGACACCTCGCTTAAATACCGCAATCAACGTCCGTAGATTTGTGCGCTTGCTCGAAGCATCTCCAACATCTTCGTTGTGTTCTTCGACTTTGTTCTTCAGCCCAGAGCGGACAGCATCGCTTACATCGTCTTCCGCTTTGCTTTCGCGCTCTAGCTCGTTATACCTTGCAGCATACCAATCACGCCCGGCTGCGCCGCCCCAGAGCATAGCAGATGAATAGGCTGGGCTGTCGGATGGCTCATCTAAGAATCGATTGTTTCGACCCCACCAGCGATTGGCTTTGCGAACCCATTCTTCCGAAACGCTGCCACCGCCAGCAATCTTTGTTGCCATTCGTATCGTCGCGGCCTCGATGCCATCACCTGTCAAACCTTCTTTGTGCATCTCAAGGCCACGGCGATAGTTGCGAACCATCGTGTCAGTTGGCTTAAATGTTTGCTTTATCTCAATGCTCTTGGCTTCCATCATTGGAGACAGAAGCGGCGTATATTCGCCCTCGCCTTCCTCTGGGAAGCCCATCATAACACGGCTTTCCTCGCGCGTCAGAACGCCTTTCTCAAACGCCAGAATCGCCCGATCAAAGTTCTTTTTCCTTATGCCCTCAAGCGCTGGAATGCTGTCTAGGTCTAACTTAAACTTCAGCCCATCGCCAAATCGAGGCAACATCCACGAAGTAAGTTCGCCAAAGAACTCATCCAAAAGAGGGATAACGGTGTCAGTGTATAAGCGCTCCTTGGCTTGCTCCAGATTGTTGAACGTGCTTGCATCATTATCGATCAGAGGCAATGGGACGCCGAAAGCGCTGGAAACATACTTGGCTGTCTCTTTCATTGTGTTGAGAAAATCCATGTCCATTGGCGTCTTAGACATCTCAACATATTCTGCATCGTCAGAAAGCATTGGTATTTCGCCGCTGTTTCCCGCGCCTGTCATTGCCGTCTTGAAATACTCCCGCATCCGCTGAACCATCTCACCACTCGGATAACCGCCCTTGAAACGCACAAGACCGCTTGGACGTGCGCCATTCTTCAATAGGCTGTAGTTCCACACAGAACCAGCGTTATGCGTGTCAGCGGCAAGCGACGCCGCCATAAGGGGAGATTGACCGCGCCAATAGTTGCTTGGGTTGTATGTTTTCAAATACATAACGTCGCTTTCGCCCGTGACTTGATCGACCTTAAAATATGTTTTGGATTTGCCCCTCTTGTGACAATAAGCCAGAGGCAAGCCATGCGTCCCCGGCTCGACTTCCATATCAACAGGGTTTAGCGCCCACATCTCCGCAAATTGCCCGTCAGGTGTGCCAACACAAAATGTTTCTCCAAATAGCATTCTGTTGACCAGCATCTCAGACAGCCACGACTCATAGGCTTGCCACGGGTTTGGTTGATGGAGAAGATCAAGCGCTGGGTGATCTGTTAGGACATCATCGCCGCTGCAAAGCTCAATCTTTATCGACTTAGCGGCCTCAACGACCTCACGAATGGCGCGATATACAACGACGTTTTGCTGGTATCCATGCCGAATAAAGGCGTCTCGGTTATTGTTTGCAGTGTATTGAACGCCACCGCCGACCATAAACGCCGCCCCAGTAGGATGCTGCTTGGCTTCAGTTTGCTGTTTATGTCTGGAAAAGGGCCATGCCATGTCTAAAGAACTCCAAAAGAAACTTCGCTGCTTCCACCGATCATCGGCTGGAGTGCGTAGCGAAGTGCGTCTAGGTAATGATTGTTTGCATCAACGATTTTCGGCATAATATCTCCCGACAGGCGATCTTGTTTATACGAATAGAGCCGAAACTCGCGAACGGTTTCTATACATTCGCTGTGAATAATAACACGGTCTAGTGATTTAATAAAGGCAACACCGTCAGCAACTGAACCCGCCCACTTCTTTACGCCCCTTATTGCCCCAATACCATGCCTTTGTAGATAGCTGATTGACTCAGGCCGAGCGCTGTCAGCCCTGACTGAATGCTGTGACATTAGTGGCATTCGGCCCAAAATAAAGGCCGCAGTATCATCCAATTCCAAGCCAACACGCCCGGCCTCTCTGCGAATGTAAAGCCGATCCTCATTAATGTAACACTCGATTGCAGCGGTTGGGTCTTGGGCAAATCCAAAATCTAAACCAAAATATGGGCCATCCCAATGAGGCTGTGGATCAAAGTCTTGGACGCCAAACTTACCACCAAAGACTTGAGCGTCACTGTTTTCCAAATAAGCCCCGTCCCACACATGGGCATAGGTTGAAGCATCCAGACGTGTGCGCTCTCGGGCGCGCAGAGCCTTGAGGCCATTTGGAAAGAACGGGTTATCTTGCCAATTTATCTCGCAGATCAATGCGCTGGGTGGCGGTTCTTTCCTAAACCTCTTATCTACTGGGCTGTTTTCCGTTCGCGGGTTCCATATCGCCCAAAGCTCAGATTTGTCCGTCCGAAATACTGTGGCCTCCAACGCTAGCCAGCTATCTTCTGGCACGTCCTCGGCTTCCTCAACTATTGTTAGATCAATGCCCGCCAGCGACTTAATGCTGGATGTATTGTGGCGCAGACCTCGAAATACGAACTCAGTGCCATTCTTTCCGCGCAAATAATCGACACCGACGTCGTAATGAGCCGCAAGCCAAGGCGTTCTCTCTATAGCGTCTTTTAATTCCCGGTGGAAACTGTCCTTGATGCTGACCTGTAGTTCACGAGTGCAGAGGATGCGGAGAGGCTCGATATAGCCCCAATAAGCCGCCATCATTGCAGCGGACTGTGATTTGGCAGAACCGCGACCGCCGAACAGCGCCCTATATTGAACTGCGCCCCGATCTGGCTCGAATACATCCAGAACCTTATCCGGCAGATTAATCGCTGCTTGCGTCATCTGGTTTAACGCCACGCAACACGACCGTCTTTGGCGGCGTCATTGTCCCATCGCTTGATTGATGGTCAAAGTCCTGTTTGTCTCGCCAATCCTCAGAAAAGCGGTTTCTCATCTGCAAGCTATAGCTATTGGCATTGAACCCGCTCACCTTGCCAAACGTGCCAGCGCGACCTCCTTTTTCCCACCAAACCTGAGAATTTAGCTTAAAGCTCTTGATGGCGTCAGAAAATTTATCGTGAACTCTACCCCATTCGTAAAATGTTTCCTTGGAAATGCCGAGCATTTTACACGCCTCAACAACCCCTTCGCCGTTATTTCCATAAGCCGAAAGATTATCTGCCATCTCATCTTTATATTTGGACGGCCCTTTTGGGCCTCTCTTATCTGCCATTATGCGGCCTCACGTTGTGCCTTGAGTTCGTCGTAGGTTTGGCCTGTCGATTGCAGTGTAGCTTGTTTACCTGTGAAGTCTTGCCAGCGTTTGATGATGACGTCGCAATATTTAGGGTCTAGTTCCATCATGCGGCAGTCTCGGGCAGTCTTTTCGCAAGATATTAGGGTTGAGCCTGAGCCGCCGAATAGGTCAATAACCGTGCTATTTTTATGATATGTGTCAAGAATATCAACAATCAAATCAACAGGCTTTTCACAACTATGAACAGTCTTGTGGACTTTTTTTGCCTCCCAAACATCTGCGGGGGCATTGGAAGGATAAACAGGCTTACCGTTCAAGCAGAGATAAAACGGCTCGTGCTTTGGTCTTGAATAATACCCGATCCCAAAGTTGTTTTTTACCCAAATATGCATTGCTTGTATTTTGAAGAACTTTTGCAACGAACGCTCAAAAGCGCCTATTTTAGACCATCCAGTCCAAACAAAAGCATATGTGTCTGGCTTCATTGAAGCAAACCCCGCAGCAAAAACCCCATCCAGAAACTCATCGAACTCAGCGTCGCCTAGTGCATCATTCAAAATGTTGCCATGCGTTCCACGCGGTGGCGCAAAATCAATCCCATATGGCGGGTCCGTAAACATCAGGTCGGCCTTAGCACCACCCATCAATTTCTCAACCGCATCAATACTCGTGCTATCCCCACACATCAGCCGATGCCGCCCCAGTATCCACACATCGCCCTCGACCGTGACAGGCTGCTCTGGCGCTTCTGGAACAGCATCTTCGTCGGTCAACCCTTGGGCTTCATCTACCGGGAACAATTCGTCAATCTCGTTAAGATCGAACCCGGTCAGTTCAAGATCAAAGCCTAACTCTTTAAGTTCCGCAAACTCTACGCCCAACGCTTCGTTGTCCCAATCCGCGTTAAGTGCAAGTTTATTGTCAGCAATAACATAGGCTCGACGCTTGGCCTCGCTCCAGCCTGTTGCAGTCATGCAAGGAACATCATCAATACCCAATTTTTGTGCCGCCATGATGCGACCATGCCCAGCAATAACATTTCCGTTTTCGTCGCAGAGTATCGGCATGGTCCATCCCCATTCGCGAATGCTGGCTGCTATTTGACCAACTTGCGCTTCGCTATGGGTGCGGCTGTTTCTTACATATGGGATCAACTCCGATATATTACGCCTCTCAACTTTGTCGGCGGGCCAATCCATTTTGTTCTCCGTCTAATTTATACTTGCAAATTATAAACAAAATCTAGCTGTTGTCCACGGCATGGGCGTCACGAACCAACTCCATAAGAAATTCTGATAACGTTTCCACACCGACTTTGTTCGCTTCCGATGCCAGCCACTCAACCTGATCCATAGTCAATTCTGAAATTACTGACGAAATTGTGCCAAGTCGAAGATTTACCCCACGAATATACGCATGAGGGTTTAAGTTACGCCTTCGAGGGATAACCCCTTTTTCACGGCCTCGCCTGACTGCGCTATTAACCAGTGCGAATTTTAGATTTAGCTCTCTCGCGATCTGCGGAGCCGATTTACCTTCTAGGCTCAAGTCCCATATTTTTCTAGTTTGCGGTTTTACAAAATTAGCCTTCATTTTTACTATCACTCAATTCTAAATTAACCAAAATATAATCTAAATGCTCCACATAATAATCCAAATGCGCAGCACTCATTATTGTTCGCAGCGCTTCTAAATGCGCTTTTGCCATGGCAATATTAATCATCCTTCCGACCAATCTTTTTCAAATCGGCCTCAAATTCTTCGATTAACTTCAATAACTGTTTAAATGTTGGCGGATCATAAACGTCCGGTGAATTTATATGCGCCTTTAATCTGTCCATAATTTCCTGTTTCATTTGTTGATACCTTTCTCGATTATTTCGAGCAGCGCTAACAGTTCTTCGATCTGCATTCTGAGATTATGTCTATGTCGCCCACTGGCAGATTGCTTCATTACCGTTAAATTTTGACGCATCAGTTTTAACGCCGCAAACTCGCTCGTCATTTCCCTAAACCTGTTGGCCTCAATTTAGGCCGCTTGGAGCAACCCATTTCTAGCAAGCATTCTTTATCGCTGTAGAAAATGTGAGCGCCAATCGTGCCAACTGATCTAAGCGAATGACGCCATCGAGGTTTTACGGCCTTCGTGTGATAATACGTGGCCCCATGCCCTAAAGTATCGCCTGAGAGCGCTTGTGCGGCGATCTCTTGCGCTGTTTGCCATGCCTTGGCCTCGCGTGGCTTCTCATCGACTCCATCGCAGTAGAAGCTAAATTGACAAGCGCGAGGGCGAGAGACAGGCGCACGATGCTCTTTCACAACTTCGCAAATAGTGCTTGGAAAGTCTGGATGCGCTGCCCTGTTAATTACCACTTCGGCAATAGCAAGCTGCGCATCTAGTGGTTCTGACCTACCCTCGAAATAAACCGCAATGGCGAGGCAAGTTGCGGCGGTAATCATTGTTCATCTCCACCAACAAAGTCATCCGCAGATTTAGCCCATAAAATCATCGTTGCACGTTTTAACCCTACACGACCATAAACGTCTGCCTTGGCAATACGCCCGACATTGAAAAGGCGCATTGCGCTGTTCGCTGCGGTTCTAGCGTCTGCTCCAATATGGTTGCCTAATTCAGTTGATGTGCAATACATATGATTGCAAATATATTCATAAACCGCTTCATCGCGACTTTCTGCGTTATAAGAATTGAGCGCGTCAGCCGCCGCATGGATTTCGGCTGGCATTGTCTGCCAACTGGCAGCGCGTTCTGCCTCAAGATCGCTTTGCGTTGGAGTTGTATCTGCTAACTGAGCATCGTCACTAAATGAAACCGCTAACCATTTCGTTCTGTCTCGATGGGCCTTATCGGGGTTGGTCACAACTTGGATTTCACGACGATCACCAAGAGTTATCGATTGATCGATGACAACGTGAGGCGGTATAAATATTTGTTCACCTTCTTCTGTAATTGCGAACGCGAAACCTCGCGGATGAGCGTTTGATATTGTTGCAGTTATTATCATAATTATTTCTTTCGTTGGTTGTCCCAAAGCCGAGTGATTTTGGCCTTGAGTTGTTCTTTCATTATTTCGGGATATGCTTCGATAGCAATTCGCCGTTTATTTATATCTCGCATTCCAAGGATATGACGTGCGGCGCTTTCGATCATCAGAGACTTGCAAGCGCTCGAATACGCTCTTTTTGTCTTGGTGTCGGGCAAATATGCTTCGCCCATCCCAATCGGATCGCCGTCACGCCACGGCCTCAAAACGGTATTTCGTCATCCAAATCACTAGATGCTGGCGGATCTTCGTAATTATTAGAGCCAGCATCGCGCTGTTCGCCACCACCCATGAAAGTTAAGTCTTGCACCGATATGGTTAAACTGCCTGTTCCCTCATATACATTGACGCCGGGACGCCCGGATAAAACCAGCTTTGTCCCTTTGCGAATGTGCGATGCAAGGCTTTCAGCGCGTTTGCCCCAAACTGAACATTGAACCCAAGTGGTAGGACGTTTGTTGCCAGATTTATCTTTGCCGTTATCCACAGCCACAGAGAAGCCAAGAACCTCATCGCCCGATTTGGTGCGGCGAAGTTCTGCATCGCGGCCTACGTTTCCAGCTATTGTCAAATTTATCATTTATTATTTTCCTAATTATTTGGTTTTCGAGTAAATACCCGCAAAATCAGATTAGCGTTGCCAACATACCTCTGCAAGTTTTATTTTGCACTCATTCGAACCGTTTTGCGCTAAACCCTATTTCTTGCATAATTTCAGACGCTCGATCAGCGCTGATGCGTTCACGATCTGCCTTTTCCTTTGGCTTTGGTAACTGGGCTGCAATCTTGCGCCCTCGCGCTTCCTTCATAACTGCCAAGATATGACCAGCATTCGGTTTTTTATTTGGGTTCTCGTTGCGCCACTTACGCAATGCCCAGACGATTTGCTCCTGCGTCCAATCCTCTAAAGCATCGCACCAATCTGCCATGATGCCAGCCTTAACTTGGTCTGGCGGCGTCGCTTGCCAATAGCCGTGGAGGATAACCTCAACTTCAAAAGCAATCTTTGCTCGGTGATCGACTCGCTCTTGCTGCGAAAGAGATTGCGTCAAGCGTGGAGTGGCGGCTGGTATCTTGGTTGTGGGTAGGTTCATCGTTCCATCTTTCTCCGTTTAGCCACGTCGATGCGTGGGGAATATACTGGCTCTCCTTGCTTGAGAGTGCCGTGAGTTGCTTGTTTAGGCCAGCCGATATTTCATCAATACTCGTCTTTTTCATAGCAGCATCGAACGCTTTGCGTGCGTTGCCCTTTGCTACCTTGCGAGGATAAGCAGCCCAGAAGTCCTCGAAATGATCGTTATTATTTAAGAGTTCTTTTCCAAGGTTATTATTTCCAAGGTTATGGGGGTCGCATTTTGCAACAGGCTGCTGTTGCGTTTTGCAACAGGGGCTGTTGCGTTCTGCAACAGGGGTCAAGTTAAGCAAATAAGTTGTGCTCGTTTGTGATCCGTTGTCCCGTGTTCTGCGTATTCTGCTTATCAACCCAGCTTCTTCCAAAGAAGTTAAGTGCCTGACAATGGTTGATCTGTTCATCTCACACTCAGTTTCGAGCGTCTTGAGGCTTGGGAAGCAAGCACCTGTTTCGCTGTTGTGGTGATCCGCCAGCCAATAAAGCACAATCTTCGCGGCTGGCTTCAGCCCCTTTTGCTTCATTGCGAGCGCTGTCATGTAGTGGCTCATCGACACTTCCTTTTCTGTTGTAGAAACGCCGAGACCAGTGTGATATACTGCCGTCAACGCATCCTGTTCTGCGTTTAGCCTAATCGCATCTCCTCCCTAGCGAAAAGGCCACCTTGGGCGGGTTGAGCGCCTGTCAGCGTTCCCCGTCCATTTTATTACGTTACGATTAAATTTAAACCCATCGCAAGCGCGACAGCGTAACGAACCTCAAAATCCCTTGTCCACATTCCCTTACTATCCTCAAGAACCTCTATGCCATCTTCGATGTAGGCAAAGTCTATTGTTAGGCGCATCTGACGGCCTGTCTTGGTTAACAGTGGGCGATGCTGCCCCATTAGATCAATCCGCACCTGACGGCGAAGATTGCTTATTTCACCAGCCCTTTCCAGCAACTGCAATTCCATCCAACGCTGGGCCTCTTTTTTGCTGTCGAATTTAACATCGCCAACCGTCGTTTTCTTTGCGCCATATTTGTTGCGCGAAGGCTTGCGAAAAAAGCGTTGCTTCATCCCCATCCGTCCATTGGTACAGCGCCATCTGTAAGCTGCTCAATGCGTTTGCGAACAGCGCGATGGGGTTGCGTTTGACCAGCCAGCCAGCGCGAAATCGACGATGGGTCAACGCCCAATTCATTTGCAAACCACCCCTTTCTATAGCCGCTGGATTTAAACCAGCCGCGAAATAACTCCTTGGAATTAGCGTCATCCATTGTTTTTCTCCGTTTAGATGCGGCCATAATATGCAAAATTAAATTTGATGCAATGCAAAAAATCTGTTGCAGATGCTAATTTCTCAGCGTAAAACAATTTTATACAAACCAATCAGGAGAATATTTATGCTAAAGTTTAAAGAACGCGACGGCAAGATTGTTGTAAACCGCGCTTGGGTTATGACCGAAGCTTGGGCAACTATTAAACGCTTTGAGTCCGATGACTTTAAAATGCCATTAAGCCATGCGATGCAAGTGGCTTGGGAGGACGCTAACATGGAAGTGCGCGTTCAGAATAATGCTCGATCTAAAATTGTTTTTATCAAAGCGCTTGCAACCGTTGGC
>Ga0181391_1000112_pt1 | contig 23214 bp, 30 predicted proteins | sample 14SPOviralmetaG_FD_130080 | JGI IMG/M metagenome (GOLD analysis project Ga0181391, IMG submission 130080) | Marine viral communities from the oligotrophic San Pedro Time Series (SPOT) site, San Pedro Channel, CA, USA - 14 SPOT_SRF_2010-08-11 | ecosystem: Environmental > Aquatic > Marine > Strait...
CAGGTCGCAGCCGGTACCTTGACCATAGCTGACGCCGACTGATGAAGCTGGTGATGGAACCCGTACTCAAAACACAGATGGAACTTGAGGCACACGAAAAGGAGTGCGCCATCCGGTACGCCTCTGTGCAGGAAAAGCTAGAGGCACTGGACAAGCGCATGTGGCGTCTTGAGGCAATGATTATGGGCAGTACGGTGATGGTGGTTGCTATGGTAGTTACAGTATTTATGGGAATGAATTAGTATGTCTGACGTAAATAAAATATCCACCGACGCAGACCTGATGGATGAAGTTGGTACGCTTGCTGCTGGCCTACCAGCGGGAACTCCCCAAGTAACAGCCGTCGTTCCCACTGTCAGCGATGACGAACTTCAAAAAACAACGGATACTCTTATCGCCCAGCCCGACACAGTAACCGCATCAACAGCGGATATAACTGGCTTGACTGTAGCTACACCCACAGTATCTGGTCCCTCTCTTGGGCAGGTATCCTCTACGACAAAAATCGCTCCCGACATTACGGGCATGACAGCGGCACAGATTGAGGATGCACGTCGTCCTCAAGTTGACATCTCGCAGGTTGAGGGCACTGTATCCGCTGGATCACAGGCGGTAGCCGCCACACAGGAACTCGACCAACGCGCTACTGTCCAGTACCAGCTTGGTGAGTTGCTGGGTAGCATCGAAGAGGGCAAGCCTATGCCAGCATGGGCCGCACCTGCCGTACGCAAGGTGGCCGGTGTTATGCAGGCACGTGGCTTGGGTGCCTCGTCTATGGCTGCAGCGGCTATGACGCAGGCTGTTATGGAGTCGGGTGTTGTTATCGCTGCACAAGATGCAAACAAGTACGCCACGATACAGCTACAAAATCTGAACAATCAACAGCAGACAGCCCTAGCTAATGCTGCCGTTTTTGCTGGTATGGACAAGGCAAATTTGTCCGCTCGTCTGCAGGGTGCCGTCACCAACGCGCAGATACTTTTGTCAACTGAGACAAAGAACCTCGACGCACGACAACAGGGCAATACCCTGTCATACAACGCCCTAACACAGGCTATGTTCAAGGATGCTGCAGAAGACAACGCCCGACAGCAGTTCAACGCAAAAAACGAGATACAGGTTGAAGAGTTCTTTGCCGAACTGGGATCACAGGTAGAGGCTGCAAACGCTAATCGTGTGGCTGCTATGGAGCAATTCAACGCAGGTGAAACCAACGCCATGACGCAGTACAACGCATCACTGCGAGATGCTAGGGCAAAGTTCAACGCCAACATGCAGTTTGCCATAGATCAGTCGAACGTCCAGTGGCGCAGACAAACAAACACTGCCGCAACAGCAATACAAAACGAAACAAACCGAATAAACGTCCAAAATCAGTTGAATGTATCCCAGAACGCCCTAAATAATCTGTGGCAGATGTACCGTGATAACGCAGCATGGAACTTCCAAAAGAGTGAGTCTGAATTGCAACGTCAGCACGAGGTTGGCATCATGGCTATGGAGTTTGCAAATACCAAAGAATTGTACAGCCAAGAGCAGAAGGATAATCTAGCTATGGGTGTAGGCAACTGGATCGCTCTCTGGGCAGCAAATAGAAACGGCGGAGGAGACGACGGATAATGGATTTGGGAACTATACTGGCTATCGGGTTGCCTCTTCTCGCAGGAACGACGGGAGGAACATCGTCGAAGGGCAAGGGCAAAAAGGAAGACAGCTTCTTGGGGGATGCAGCCTCTGCGTTTGTAAAATTAACTGGGGCAGACGACACAAAACAGCCCTTCTCATATCGTCAAATAGATGCTAGGGCTAGGTCCGTGCAGGAACTAACTCGTGGTAATCCCGCCGCTGGACCCACGCTAAGTGCTGCACAGCCGTTCAACGGATTCCAGAGTCCGATGATGCAGCGAGTAATGGACAGGCTCCAATACTCAAATAATTCGCAGGTAAAAGACCTACTTAGAGAGTACGCAGTAGTAACCCCGACTATAGGTCGATCTGCGCCTACACTTTCACTAGAATCATCTAAGGTAGAGTGACATGAAGATGGACATGAATGCAGCCCCGGTGGGCAGCATCGAAGCAAAAGACGAGTTTTCGTCTGCACCTCCGGGATACGGATTGACTTCGGACAATCAGAGGTGGCCGTGGGGTAAACCCCCACAGATTGTCGATCCTGAACAGGCGATGAATGAAGCGGCTCGTTCCCTAGATGTTCCCAAAATCAAGAAGGAAATGATGAAGCTTTTGATGGTAGGGGCTTCAGTCGAGTCTCTCGTTGAGGGCTACCTGTTTCAAAGCTTTCAGGATGGCAAGTTCAACCCGGATGTGGGGCTTCTGATCAAGGGACCACTTGCCATGTACATAGCTGCTATGGCTGAAGAAGAGGGCGTACCCTACAGGTTCTTCGAGAATGCTGACGAACTGAACAAGGGTGAGATGGATGATCGTACATTCTTTGCAATGATGAAGCAAAACAACCCTGCTCTATTCTCGTTCGTTAAAGAACAGATCAACGAGGGTATCCGGCAGGGCTACATGCCAGAAGAACGCAAAGAAGAAAACTTCTTAAACGTCAAGGGAAGCGAATAGTATGGGTATAGGTGCAGGATTTGCTATGGGCCTTGTAAAGGGCTTTACGCAAAACATAATGACAGAACAGCAAAAGCGTCTTTCTGAAAGGGAGAAGGTGGATGCTATGGATGCTCTGGTGATGGAGTACACCATGAAGCCTGCCGCTGATAGGTCAGCAGCGGGCATCAACGCTGCACGAGCAATGATTAAGGATGCCAGAAAACAACTCAGTGATCGTGATGGTATCGACATATTTGGCACAGCCTCTGACGGCTTAGACCTCGACATGGCTACTCTGTCCTCTACCCTAGATGATGTAGATGGCGCAGAATTTTACTACGGCTCTGGCAATTCAAGAATCCCTGTGTATATACCCCGTCCGACTAGCTACACTGGCGGCACGGCAAAGGCTATGTTTGGCGAATTCGAAAGAATTATGGGCAACGATACTTACAGGGGATATCTTAGTACCGATCCTAGCGCATGGACTGAAATGAACGCCGCAATCAATAATGCAAAATTTGCTCTGATTGAAGAAAACAAGAGCAGGGAACGTGCTGAAGGAGAGGCATTTCAACCCTTGAATTGGAATGCGGATCAGTTTTCTTGGATCAAAGACTTTAACACGCTTCGTCCTCCAGAGTCTCCCAAAGGTCCATCTGATGCGGCTCTCGCCGGTCAAGAAATGATTAACACCCGCAAAGTAGACTCGAACAAGCTTGGAACTGTATGGGCTGTATCGAAGGATGATGGCAGCGTTGACTACGGCCCGTTTATGCTGTCTGATAATCCAGACATTGCAGCGGGACAACAGTTGTCTATCGCAAACTTGAGCAGCATCCTTGAGTCCGCAGATTCAAATGACGTATATGTAGACTTTACAAAACCTATACAGATGCCCGGAATGGAGGATGCCACTCTGGTGGGAGCGTTTCAAGCATCTGTGATGTTGGGAAGAGAGGGTGGACCCTCATATATATCGCGCATTGAGGGTCTATCTCCGTCAGCAGAGAACACGTTTTTGTATTCTCTTCCGACCACCGGGCCTAGTTCTCCAAAAGCTTTGTACACGAAACTCAACACAGCAACAGAGTCCACAGGGTCAACTTTCGAAAGCAAGGTTTTTGCTCTGTACCCCTACATGATAACTGCTCGTTCTGACGATGACATGGCGGGTAACCCTGACAGCATATATACGCTAGTTCCGGCAGAAATATCGCGGCAAAATCACGTGATGAAATTGCACTATGGAATTAATGTGTATGATACTAAATCTTTTGGGGAGATGCGGACTGAACGAGACACAAACAAGCAGGTTATGGATGATCTGGACTTGCTGTCTACAAAAACATCTGAACTCAAGGCGCAAGGAAATCAAGTAGGAGCGTATCAACAGTTTAAACAGGCTGTGTTCCGTGTTCCTCTTGCTTTCGGAAAGTCTTTCGTAGCTGATCTTTCAAACTCGAATAAACGTGATGAGTTCTTTGATCAAGCAGGGATTGATACCGAAAGCATAACTGTAAGGTCAGATAGCTATCAGCCCACGGACAGCGATGAAAAATTCCTTACGGAAGGCTATTTATCTAGCCTGACGACGAACATAATGGATGCAGCGCGAGAGCGAGACAAGAAAGAACCGCGAGATGACGGTATCACGTACGCAGAACTAGCATCACTACGTCTTGGATTAGCCTTCAAGATGGCCCGTGCTGCTGATCCGTCAGGGCGACTGTCAAACCAAGACGTTCAGCAGGCACTTGATCGTCTGGGCAGCGACTTCGATACTGTAGATCAAGTCCTATCAAAAATACAAATCGTAAAGCGTGAGTTTGAATCCCGCTACAGCAAGCTTAACATACTTGTCAACTACGGTGAGGGAACAGGAAAACTCACCAGACAGAACAAGGCTGTCATAGATGCAGCCGTAGCTGTTGATCATCTTCAGAGACGTGCTGATGTCGGCTCAGTAGACAAATCTAAGAGTCAGACACTTTCCTTCAGTGCGTTTGAATCTGCTGCTGGGCTAGTAACAGAGGATAATCAGCAAATATACTACGCCTATAATAGCAACGATCAGGCGCAGATGAATGAAGACAATAAGCCTATAGCGTATACGGCAACTGCGGGTGAAGATGGCGAAACTACATATACCGCCTACACCGGCACGGTTGTTGCAGGGCAGGCTGCTTCAGCGGCTAGCGCGGCTGCTCCTGAAGCACAAAACTATGAATCAACACTGCGGCAGAACATGTTGGCTGAAAGAATAGACTCTCCACCGACCCCATACCGTGCCCCAACTGGTCCGGGAGGCGATGAACCTCTTCCGCCTGCAGCTTCCGATCTACGTAGTGCCGAAGAGATTGCACGACTTGATGAGGTCAGAAGCACAAGCAGACGATTCGATCCAAATGCGGCGACCACAACCCCTAGAAAATCCAAGCCCATACCTCCCCGCGCTGACACGGATGTTTCCCAAGTTCCGGGCGATCAGGGCGATGAAACCCCTGTCGCTGCTGCTGCACCTGAAGCACCTGTCCAGCCGGGGTTGAGCCTAGATGACTATGACATTCGTCCGGGATCAGGAAACAATGAGACAGGGGTTACGATCATAGACAAGCAAACTGGAATCCCCATGCAGGGCAAGTATGTTGTAAAGGGCGGAAGACTGATTCCCGTAGATGCTAATCAACAAGTAAAACCAGCGGTAATGTAGGAAACACCTATGGCAGAACAAACAAGAGCAGACCTAGCGGATGTAGGTGCGACGGCTGGAATCCTGAGTCCGGGAGTATTTCCTGCTGTCGAAGAGGCAGCAAAGGCTTCCATCACCCCACCATCTCGCGTTGATGTGAACAAGGTTCTGTCAGGAGAAATCACTTCTCTTGGCGACACGCCTATTCGCCCGTCTCTTGTAGCGAAGGCAGCACAGAACGATGTTGAGGCCATCTCTGCTATAAACCGCCAAGTTATTGAGTACAATAGAGGCGTTGACAAGGCAGCTTCTGAGCCTCAATTCATGTTTACGAAGCGTGATGATGCGGGCAAACTCGTAGCGGATATTCCGCCGACTCTCTCCACAGACCCCGCTGTGAAGATACCCGTGATAGGTGGCTTCGGCCCGTCAGAGAAGGAGCAAGCCGAAGACATAGCTGCATCTCAAATAAACCTACAGGAACGCTTGGGAGGACTCGTTACTCCTGATGTCCAAGAACTTCTGGCAGACTACTACAGGACTGGATTCTTTCCGCAGGTAGCTAGGGACGCAGAAAACTTGGCAAAGGGAGCATTCAAATTGCCCAAGACTGCGGCAGTGTACGGTGAGTACGCCCTTCGTGCAGCGGCAGATTCAATAGCAACAGACAGGACTTTTGCGGAAGCATGGCAGAACTACTCATCAGACGCCGTTGCAGACCTAGCTGATCACCGCCGGTTTATTTCTAACCGACTCAACTTCGAGCCTACCTACGCAGCGGGACTAAACGAAGAACTCAAAGAGCGATACATTGCACAGTACGGCAGAGAAGCGTACCTACAAAGATACGAACCCCTGATAAACGAAGAGACAGGGGAGCGTCTGAAGCTGCCCCTTGTGTCTGATGAGGCGGCAGATGCACTCCTCACTTTCGGGTTTTCAGAACTTCCCGCACAAGAACAGTTCGCAGCCTTGTTCTTACCCAATCTTGGAGTGTCCACAGCATTCGGCAAGTTTCATCTGGCTAGGGGTGCAGCACAGATTAAAAGAATTGAAAATTCCGCAGAAAAAAATCCCGACATTGTAAAGATGAATCCAACAGATGCCATACGCGCTTTACGGATTAAAGACTCCAAGAACCGTTACGCACTAGCAGTTCGCAAATTTAAAGCGAACATAGGATCGTACTTCTCGCGAACAGTTGGCTACCGGGGACCGATTGGAGATGCCACTGAAAATGCTGAACATGCACGTCAATTAACCAAGCTAGACTCTGAAATAGCAAAATATGATGATGTAATACACACGCAGCAGGCTATAAGGGGCGGTGATGATAGCATTGTAATTGTGGCTGATGGCACTCAAAAGGGTCTGGAAATGACCCTCAAGGATGCCATAACCCGCAGACAAAACCTACAGACTAGGATGGACGATCTTAGACGGGGCACTATGTATACAGGCAACCCGTTTATGGCAGAACTCATATCCGATGAGGTCTTGGTCACTGCAGGTCAAACAGCAGGTTACAACATCCTACCTAGCTTCTTTGAAGAGATGGAGGGTGAGACAGGGGGAATGATCGGTGCTTTGGTTACGGCCTTCGGTGGTCGTCCGGCTCTTAGTGGTATAAAGGGAACGGCTAGGTTTGTTGGCAATGTTACAACTCTTGGTCAGCCTATATCTAACATCGGGAGATTTATAGAGGACATACATCTCGCCCCTCGTTCCTTCTTTGTAGACAGGACATTTGATGACGTAGGTGATGCTCTTGGCAGGCAACTAACTCCTGAAGAGGTTGTTTCTTTTCAACAGGCTAACAAGTTGATGGCAAACCTTACACCCGCCGCTAGAGAAAAAGTATTTACATCCCTACAAAAGTACGGTGAAATTCGCAATCGTATTGTAAATTCTTTCCCTGAAGGAGAACCCAGAATTGAGGCGTTGAATGCCTTCACTCTTTCCTTCGGACATGCAAGTGGCTTGGCTCCCCTGCAAGTCCTAGAAAAAACAAACATCAAGAAGCTAAAGACTAATCTTGAAGGCTTGCAGGGAGCAGTCAATGCACAGCTAGAGGCAGAGGACAGTCTTCGCATGGCCTCTCTGGGCATGGACAATCTTCGTCGTATGATGAAAGAGTCCGGCGATATGATCGATGTAGCCGACAGGGACTACATAGAGATGATGGTCAATGGCTTCGAAGCGGCAGCAGATGGTCAACTGAAGCTTATGAACCTAAGAAAGACAGAATACTTAAAGTACCTTCGTGAATACAAAACATCCGTGATTGAAGACCCTTCATCTGAAATAAGTGGAGACCTGCTTCAAAAGCTGGTTGACGTAGAGGTGAGCCTCACGCCGGGAGCCATGAATGATATAGAACAACAGAGAACCATCCTTGTAAATTCTATGGTTGAACTCGACACTGCCCTTGCAAAACGCATAGAGGGTGTAAATGCGTTGCGCGGAACTGCAGATCATAAACTGGCTTCCGGCAGAATGGCAGAGTTGATGGCTAGTGTGCGGGATCAAAAGGTACGTGCGCTGGGACAGGCTGCGTATAAAAACGCAAACGATGCGATGGGTAACAGGTCTATAGACATGCAGCCCCTGTTCGATGACCTGCTCAACAAGTTGGAAATTTCTGGGGAGGGTGCAATCAGTGCGTTCTTCAGCCCCCAGTCTGAGTTTTTGCGTAGTCGTACGGGCAAGTTTGCATTTGCAGCACTCAACGATGCAGCAGAACGATCTCTCCGCAATCTTACGGACAATGATCAGGCCGACTTTGAACAACTTATCCTGATATCTAGGACTCCTACAAAAGTAGTGTATGATGATCCTCGTTTTCCTGATGGTAAGGAAGTGCCCAATGAACCGGATTTTATTTCTGAAGACGCATCGTTCGCAGAGATAGCTGCCACACTATCCGCGAGACAGTCTGAGGATGGTGAAAGGTTCATGGCCTTTCCCGCCACTCCCTTCGAAGCGGAAGAAATAAAACGACACTTCAACGCAAAGGCACGATCATTTGATGGAGACGACGCCAGTAAGGGTACGCCCTACTCTGATGCTGCAAATGCTGTAGAAGCTTCTTTTGCACAGTTTCCTGAAATACAGGAACCTATGAAAGCAGCAAGAAAAGAGTACAAGCGTGTAGTATTCGATCCTGTGCAGAGTCCCGGTACGCTTGGTAACAAAATTTCTTCGGCTATGCAAAAGACCGAAGTTGAAGAGCCGACACCACAGGGTTATCAGCGTCGATTTGCTTCAGACGAATACCCAGATACTTGGCACGATCCTATGGCACAGGCTGCAGGCATGGCTATATCTACGGGCAATAACTCTGACATTCGTGCATTTGGTGCCCAGATGAACGAGTTTGGCAAGTTTTGGGCAGACAGTGTGACAGAGGTGGGTGGAAGAAGAGTCTTTGTCTACGATATGACCATCGACGGAAACAGTGAAGAGAACTTCAACAACATTGGCGGCATGCTTCAAAACGCTATATACAATGCGTGGGGGGATCAAGTTCGCACCAATACCCTAGATAAACTGAAGCTGGGAAGTCTGGGTGCTACGAGCAGTGCAGGGTCTGGTCCCGTAGGCGGGGCGTACGACTTCTCTCGTATAGAGAACATGAGACAGCTTGAGGGCGAACTCACAGTATACGTAAAAACAGCCAGTGGCGAACTTGAACCTAGACAGTGGTTCAATATGGAACGGTTAATATCTGAAGAAAACGATATTGTGAGGCTGGTCGAACTGGATGCTGACGTTCGTAAAAAATACGAAAAGTTTGTGGAGTTTGTAAATGACGAAACTTCAGACGTAGCAGAGGCTGGCAAACTTGAAATTGCCAGAGATAAAAGGGGCGCACAGAAACTTGACGAGGCATCTAGGCTTCCCGATCCTGCTCAATTCTATGAAAAGTATGTGTTGAACTACAATGAGGGACAGTTCGATACTCTCAAACAGAAGTTCATAGAGGGGTACTCTGCGGCTGAAAGGAACGTAAGTCCAGAAGAAGCAGAAGAAGTGTTTAACCAAAGTTTTGCCTACATGGTGACTAACGGCTTGCTTGCACGAGCAAAAATGTCTCCTAGTTCTGAGGCAACATTTAAATCATTTGACGGAAGCGTTAAGCAGATAGAAACTGCAACTAATGCTGCACAGATGGCAAGCGACTTGAAAGACCCATCCACTTTAAAAATCCTAAGAAATGTATTGAGTGACGATCATATTCAATACATGCAGGATATGGCTGATATGATGGTGATTTCATCAGGCACATCTCTAGCAGGATTTACACAAAAGGGCATACGAGGAATATCTCCCAATGAGATGATTAGTCGTGCATTTAACGTGGCACGTGGCATGGTCAGTCCCACCTACGTTGGGGCGGAGTTTGCTTTCCGTATTCTGGAAGAGCAGAAGGTATCTGCATTTGAGATAGCAGCGGGCAGTAAGGAGGGGGCAAGAATAATGCAGCTTCTTATGAAAGACCCAGAACTCTTGACAGATGCAGATGTCCGCACATTCTCCACGATAGTAACATCTGTTACTGTCAGGGAACTTTTGAAGAAGACTGAACGGGCACCGGACTACGTGCCACAGGAAGCAGTAGAAGCAGCATATTACAACCCTAAGAAGGAACAAGACGATGAAAATGTACAATAACGGCCAGCGCAAGGGCATGATGTACGGCGGGGCTGCAAAGCGTAAGCCTATGATGTACGGCGGCATGGCTACCACCAAAAAGAAAACCCGCAAGAAGGCTCAAGCGGGGGGCATGATGACTGCCACACAGGGTCAGCAGAATCAGATGCAGAACACGATGATGCAGGGTCCGAAGATGATGGCAGGCGGCGGCATGACTATGGTCGAGAACAAGGCCGGCAAGATGGTCCCTGACTTTGCTGCAGACGGCAAGGGCAAGATGATGTACGGCGGCATGGCAAAGAAGAAGATGCGTTAGATATATCTGGCTGACTTTTCCAACGCCTCATCCGACCAAGACTTCAGGTATCGCAACAGGCTTGCTATGGAGTGTGCCCCGTCATACTCCGGAAGCCCGTTGTTGATCACACCCTCGAACTCTTCGGGCTTCACAGATTCACAAAGCAACTCGACCTTTCCGTTGGTAAGGAGGTTCGCTTCGAACTTAAACAGAGACGCTTTGTTTGACATCAGACAACTCACTAATAGGTAGATTGTAACAATCGGCCTTGAACGTGAAGCCGTTTGCGGGGTCTACGTCGCCCCGTTGGTATTTCGTTGCCTTCGTGTAGAAGTCTTGCTTCGGAATCTTACCCAGTATCCACGCTTGCGATGAATCGGTCAGGATGCGTACAAACACATAACTGTCGCAATCCTGCTTGGCTCCGTGTGCAGCCACCGAACAATCGTAGTGTGGAAAGGGACGGGTATTGCAGCGTTTCGTTTTCACGTCGATCCGCTCCCCGTCCCTCACCAAATCATAGTCGTAGGTGTTCGACTGGTCTGCACCCATAGCGTCAGCCACGATGATCTCGCCTATCGCACCAACAACATGACTCAAGCTACCCGTGATGCTGCCCTGTAGATTGCCTACAGTGGCAGCTTTCTTTTTTGCGCGGGCTATGATCTCAGGAGTTATCTTTACTTGTAGCATCGGTTTCCTCTAAGAATAAAAGAATTGCTGTGGACTCGTCGGTCTTGAACCACTCACCCTTACGGTCACTGGCATTGTCATCGAAACGCTTGTGCATTTCAAGTTCTTTCTCGTGGCGATTGTCCACAGATATACGCGCAAGAATCTCATAGTCTCTGTGTGGTGATGAAGTCTGGTAGCCATTGAGACGATCATCTGCCCTGACTGCCTTGCCGATCTTTATCCACTCAGGCCACGCCGGATTGGTGATGGCATACACCTCACCCTCCTTTGTGCTTTCAATCTTCTCGTGAGACCATGCGTCATCCAGAGACCGATACTTCCCCGGCTTGTGCAGAGGGTGAAGCTTGGAAACTTCCTTGCCGTTTACGTACATACGCTGAGAGTCCCGCTTCTTCACAGCTTCGGGATTGTCTTTGTAGTACATAGGATTCCCTGTGTAGGGATTAGGCTTGTTTCTCTTGCTCATACTTCTCGCGCTTCAACATCCACTCCTCATAGCAGGGATGGTGAGGATGGGGGTCGTACTGAACCCATCCGTCACCTCTCTTCCACACGAGGGGTGGCTTTTTCTTTTCTTTCTTAGGCGGCATTGAGATCAACGACCTCGCATACGCCTGCAGTACACGCCAGTTCGCGTGATCCTGATGTGTTGTCTTCCTTCTCGTACTCTGACAGCGCAGCCCAGTCGATAACCAGACTACCTCGCTCGTGCTGCCACTCCAAGTAGTCATCGACTTCGATGTCCTGATAGGGTGCCTGCTGATAGGTGTGATCCGAATGCGGCAGGAAGGATACACCTGATGCCACGTCGAAGTTCTCATACACCCACGCACCCACGTCCATCCACTCATCTTCCTTGACTGTGATGGTCACAGACGGCTTGTGTTCACACCAGTGTATAGCGTACGTCTTCCACAACTCCAGTTGCTCTATGGCTGTCATCTGTGTTCGTGTGACGGCACCCTCTGGTGACTTCATAGCAAACGAGAAGACAGTCGTCGAGTCGGGCTTCATCACACATGCCTCACTGTACACGCCCTGCTCCTTGAGGAACTGCGTCAGGGGGTCCTTGTTGTCTCCGCGCACCGTACGAATGTAGTAGTCGTTGTGACGGGCGTGGATACCACTAGCGGCGTCTACGAGTTGAGACACAGTGCCCGATGGCTTTACACAGGTGATGGCAGCGGACTGTGGGATTCCAAGCATCTTTGCATACTTGAGATTCGTCTCTACGGCGACTTGCTTCATCTCTTCGAGCCAGCGAGGGGAATCGACGGTCTTCGATAAAATTGAGTGATCCATGATACCAGTCAAGGATACGCCCAAGAGGCGTTCTTCTTCTGTGTTGTCTCGCCATACTTTCCTCAGATATTTGAAATCGGTTAGGGTTGACTGTAGGGTGCCCAAGATTGTAGCGAGGTGTACCTTGCGCTTCAGGGACTCCAGCGTATCGCTCTCACGCACGACCACCTCTGACAGATTGCAGAACTGATAGGGACGCAGGATGATCTCAGAGCAGGGATTCGTGCCCCACATGTGACCTGTCTCACGGCGTCCATTGCGGGCGACCTGTTTGTCCGCTGCATCACGGTTGAAGATGCCACGCTCACCCGACTTGCTGTCGTAGAGAGCCAGCCATTCCCGCATGAACGTACCCATCTCAGGCTTGCCCTTGTAGGCAACAGAGTTGTTGGCTAGGGCGCGTTGACCCTCGTTCTCCCACCACGCACCAGACTTGGCGTGTGCCATCTGGTCATCATTGAGGTTCGACAGGGAGATGAGAGCAGAGCGACGTACGCCCCCAACGACTACGATTTCACCAACCTTGCACATCAGGTCGTGACACTCGATGGGGAATAGACGACGGCCCTGTGCCTTCTTGAACAGTTCGACTGTGAAGTGGAACAGATCATCTAGGGGTCCGGGGCCGGATGCCCTGCCGCCCATCGTCCTAAGCCGCGCACCGGACGGACGGACAGCGGACAGGTCCCACTGAGGAATCTGCCCAGCGTAGAGCAGCGCAATCAGTTCGCGCAGAGACTTGGCCCACCCCGGCTTGGAGTCACCCACACGTATCACTGTGTCCGTCTCGTGCATAGCGTCACTGATCACGGGCAGCTTGTCTACATTCTCACGCTCCACAGAGAAGCCAACACCCGTGCCGCACATCAGGATGTACATGCACTCATCGAACGAGCGGGGGCTGTCCACAGGGATGTAGCTGCAGTTGTATCCGCAGATGTTGTCCCTTGAGAGAGCAGAGCCTGCTGTCATCATGCCCCGCATAGACGGCATGATTTCCTGCCCGATCACGGCATCGTGAATGTCGAGAAGATCGTCACGGGGTATGTCGAAGCCGTGCTTGTCCTTGACGTGGTTTGCCATGAAGTTTGTATAGCGATACACAGTCTCGTCCCAGTTCTCACGACGCTCCTCGTCATCAAGCCAACGTGCATAGCGTGACTTGTGAATAAACTGTTGGTAGGTTGTTGGTAGCATGTTATTCATTGTTATTTTCCTTTGCTGCGATCAATTTGTTTAAGTAGAATTGCGCTTTCTTGAGGTCTTCGATTCCGTTTTTATAGCGGTATCTCCAGAGGTATTTGAGGATGTTCCCCTGTAGGTAGTGTTCGAAGCCGTCGCCTGTCGCCGCTGCGATTGCGTCAAGGCATTCGATACCTGCCTGATTGTAGTGTGGCGGGTGATTGACGTTATCATATTTCTTATCCTGCTGTTTCAAGTATGCCTCGTCGAGCAGCCTCTCTTCGTCATCAGCCCATGTAGCATTTGCCATACTCTGCAAACTTGCCATGCTCTCTTCTTCTGTTTTCATCTTCATGTACGCCTCGTGTCTCATCTGTCGTCGCCGCTACCACTGATCTTACCGGTAGCTTTACGAGACTTTAGCTTGTAGATGTTCATCTCCGCAATTTGCTGCAAAGAAAAACCCAGATCATCTGCGAGGGCAGCGCAATACCAAAGAACGTCACCGATCTCTTTTGCTATCTCCCCCTTGAACCGCGAATCGTCACGCCCGTCGCGGTAGACCTTCTTAACCTTGTCTGCCACCTCGCCTGCCTCACCGGCTAGGCCCAGAGTAGGATAGGTGATCTTCATGTTTTCTGGGTAGATGGCAAACTCACGAGCCTGCATCTGATAGTTGTTGAGGGTCCAGTTCTCTTTGATCATTGCGTCTTACCAAAATCTATCTTGACTATGTTCGTACCGTCTTCGTGCTTTACGGTGGGGCCGTTGTCGTTGTCCACCTCGTCAAGCATCTTCTCCTTGACGTTCTCGAAGGCCAGACGCGCCAAGCCTGCTTCCATAACTCTGTCGAAGTCAGACTCTAGGAGTTCCATTATGCCGTTCGTGACAATCGTACCGGCCTCATAGAACTCTTCGTCTTCGTCTGTGGTCGTATCGTACGCAGACACTTGGAAGCTTTCCTCGTCGATCTTACGCAGAATGATGTACCACCTGTTAGGCATAAGCGATGCCTTCTCGAATTCACTCTCATCAATCGTTGTCATCTTTTAGCCACTCCTCTGGGATCGAACCCTCTGCCCACTTGAATCCATTCTTGTCAGCCCACGCACCGTACGTGGTCTTGCTTCCCTTGTAAATCTTATTCCGTGCATTCAGGAAAACAATGCGAATGTCCAAGTCAGGATGTTGCTCCTTGATCAGAAGCATCTTAACACGGTCACCCTTGTCGAAGTACCCCTTCGCTTCGATGATTATGTTCTGCTTGGTAAGATGAAAGTCGGGAGTGTACGTGCGAGGCTTGGGTATGTACGTAAGTCGCAGGCTCTCATATTCGTACAAAATTTTTTTGCTGCTGAGTTTTTTCGCTATGCCTAACTCAAAGTTAGACCGGAACCCTGCCTTGCGATTGCCGCGCTTCATATCTGCATTCCTATCGACCCCATTCTTTGTATCACGTACCCTGCCACTCTTGGGGAAAGTTTTTCGATTATGGATAGTTCGTTTGTCAAACGATTCAGTGGGACGCATACATTAGCTCCAGAGTGTGCTACTCTTCCTATCTTTTGTAATTCAGATTCGAGTGTGGTGATGTCACGCTTTTCGGTAGCCGAAGACAGCGTACCCAACTCGCTGTAGTTGTCGCGCAGTGTGAGGGGAAGACCTCGCTCGTTCATACGCAGACGAACAAGCTTACGCTCCCCACCACTACCGCCGTGAGACTCAACATAGACGTGATGCAGTTCCTTGTTCATCTCCATCAGTTCTATCTCGTAGTCTCTCACGAACAGGTAGGGCATCCTACACCTCCCTTGTCTTCAGCTTCGTATACCACACTTGTGGCGGCGACTTTGCTTGTGATGTCACACGAGGGTGCAGTTCAGCTTTCGGCCAGCAGTGACTGCGAAAGCCACACAGATTGCACTCCTTCGCCAAGACCTTGTTGCCTGTACGCAGGGTTTCACCCTTGCGGCGGTACGTCTCGAACTCGTCGGGGTAGGGCTTGAATTCTTTAACGTCAGGGTCTGTCAAGAATTTGACACGTTCCTCAGCATCCGCCAAGTATTTGGCAAGGTCTTCGTCCTGCCACTCTGGTGCCTCGACCATAGCCACTTCGCCACTTGACTTGTTGACTACAATCCAGCCACCGAAGGGCATACCCGTCGCCGCAGAGTACAGGAAGCCCTGCATGACGTAGCCAAAGGGATCGTCCTCCTTGAGGCCATCGTAGCCGCCGAAGCCAGTGAACTTGTTCTTGAAGGCCCAGTCACTTGCGGACTTGATGTCCCACACCTTCTCTGTGCCGGTCTCGTCACGTATGATTACGTCGAGTGTGCCCCTGATTGTATGGTCGCCCAGTGTGAGTTCGACCTGCCGCTGTGCATCGACGATGTCTACGCCGGACTCCCGCATGACAAGCATGAGTATAGCCTCTGTGAGGTCACCGAAGATAAACCGAAACAGTGTATTGTACTGCATCGACTCGCGCATGCCCTTCTTCTCTAGGACTTGCTGGCAGAGGGGACGACCCAAGCCGGACATACGAATGCGATACTCACCGCGCTTCTCAGTGAGTTGCCTGTTTACTGAGTGTCTAGTCTCTTCTACAAACGCAGAAAGACCTGCGGGGGAAACGCTAGTCTCCCCCCGCAAAGCCTTAGACATGTAGTCCTGAATGTTAAGCAGCGTCAGCATCTTTGAAATCCGCAGCCAGATCGATATCGCTATCGTCTGACATCAGCTTAGATGCTTCCCTGTGTCCATTCATTACGTTTTCGTTGTGACCCTTGACGGTTTCCGCGAAAGTTCCCAACAGTTCCTTATCGTCGTCCGTGATAGCTACAGTGCTATCGAACGTAGGCATCGGTGTCCAATAGGTCACGCTGCCCTTCTTCTGACGGTTCGTACGCAGCAAGATGCTGGTCTGCGCCATCAGTTTGTTTTGCTTCGTCAGACCCTGAATGAAGTCTGAGATAGGCTTGAACCCTGACCGCTTGAAGTAAGCAATCACCGGCTCGTCTGTTACCTCGACAGGCGTACCATCCGCAGAGTGGAACGTGCCACTGATGCGTCCGTAGATCACCTGATTACATACGACGGCACGAGAAGTCAGGTATCGCACGTCATCCTTGTCGAGTGCATCCTCCTCGTCACGAGTGAGACGACCACACTTGTTGCCACCCTGCGTGTCGGGGAAGCCACCACCGAACGAAGTCTTCTGAACTGACTTGCACGAGAAGCCGCCCTTACCCTCGTTGGCCTCTGCATCCCACATTGAATACTCGTAGGTACGCAGCAACGCTCGAAGCTTGACTTCTTTGGCGAAGATGTACTGACCGTTAAGAAACATCTTCCAGTCGCCCCGTGTGAGGTTGTGACCGTCGTCCGTCTCCTGATCGTAGTTGATGTTCAAACGAGGAAGCCCGACCTTCTCAGTGGCACCGCCACCCTGTCCAGTAAGCTTCATCATCTCCTCGACGTTATCGCTCGACATTGCTGCCACGAGATTGTCTAGGTCGTTGTCCATTTCCATGAGTTCTGTCCCTAACATGATCCGTTGATCTCCTTTACGTAATAGGGTTGGTAGATAGATATTACTATTCGACGACGTGTAAGTCAAGCCAGTTATCGCCCATTTTTATCTCAATCTCGACGGGCATGTCATACTCGACACCATAGCGTCGTATCGTCTCTTCAGGCAGGGAGAGCATAGCCTCTCGCATCAGCTTGACGCAAATGTCTTTTTCGTCTGGGTGACAGTCAATCACAATAGAGTCGTGGACTGTGTTGCATATCACAGACTGTAGTTTGTTTTCTATGAACAGACTGTCGAGGCGAACGAGGGCAGCGGGCAGAAGGTCGGCGGTTGCGAATCCCTGCACAGGATAATTGCATATGTTTGTCCTGTGTGTTGCCGTACCGTACTTTGTCCACCGCGCATCAGGGAAAGCGTACTGCCTACCAGAGGGAAGCGTCACTACGCGCTTCTCGACGGCCTCTCGCTGCAAGTCTTCATGCCAGAGGGATACACCCCCATACTTCTCCTTGAAGGCTCTGTAGTAGCGTTGCTGGGCCTCTGTGCCCGTAGTGCCACCATAGAGAGGCTTGAAGGTGTGAGCCTTCGCTTCTTGGCGTGAGCAGCCTATGACGCCAGCGGTGTAGTTGTGGACATCTGTGCCGATACGCACGTCATCGTACGCCTGCTGATCATTGGCTAGAAATCCTGCCACTCTGAATTCGAGTTGCGAGTAGTCGCCCTCAATGATCTTGCCGTCCTCGAAGCGACTCTCGACAACCTTGCGTATCTCGAAGGTATTACCACGCGGCATATTTTGAAAGTTCGGGTTACGAGACGAAAGGCGACCCGTCGCCGTAACACACTGCATAAATTCCGGATGTACGATTCCGTAGTCATCGACATTGTTTTTCATCCCCTCTACAAAGGTTCCCAAATACATACGCAGAGCATTGTAGCGCACATACGACGATGCGAACTCACGGGCCGGACCCGACAGTTCGAGTTCACGTTCAGCCAGTGTGTCCTTGTCCGTCTTGAATCCAGCAGATGCCACGTCACGCACGTTGCGGGGTACGATCTTGAAGCCTGCCACCTCACTCGTCGGACGATAGACCACACCCTTGCCGTCACACGTCTTGCAGATACGCAGTGCCTTGCTTGGTGTGCCGTCCTTGCGTACAGGCCGGACTTTGCCAAACCCGACACAGGTGCGGCACTGCTCACCAATTGTCTTATATACGACATCTGTGTTGTTGCGTACAGCGAGGCGGAAGTCCTTACCTGACATGCGTGTGCGCTGCTTGGGCTTCATCGTGGCACCACGACGCTCCATACCCAAATTAAATATCTGTGACCACGACTTCTTGTCCCTGACTTTGCGTGAGTAGAGCAGCATAGACCTGTCGTCGGGACTGGTCAGGCTGACAGGCGTATCGCCCATAGCCTCACGCGCCATCTCATTGAGCCGCACTTCGAGTGCGTCGAGTTCTTCCTGATACTGCTTCTCAATATCCTCCAGAGTATCTAGGTTGACCCGCAAGCCATTGCGTTCGATGCGGGCCAGAGTATCGGCCATCTCAAAGGACAGGCGCAGGGTCGGCAGTAGATCGTTCGTCATTATATAAGTCCTCGAATGTAGTGCCAAAGGCATCCAGTTGTTTCAGAGCCACCTGCTCTGTGCTTATGACATCAGCGATGCCATACTCCCGTACTATCTCCCACGGTATCTCGTAGAACGTCTTACCCCCATCCAGATACGGCTGAACAAGGTCCTTCTCCTTTTGCACTGTGTCATACTTTTTTGCAAGAGCAGCAAGTCCAAGAGGCCATCGCCGCGCTTTCGATAGAACATACTCTGCAACCATAGTATCATAGATGTATCCCTCATAGGTGAACCCGCAGTCACGTATCCACTGCAGATCGAACTTGATGTTTTGGCCCACAACCAAGTCAGCATAGCTAAGTGCTGTCTGAAAGTCTTGCGCTGCACTGTGCGTGGGTGGCTCATTCTCGTGGTAGTAGCAGTCGTAAAACACCTGTTCCTCGTCTAGCCACTTGTAGCCTATAGACACGAGGCGGTTACCGAAGTAGGGCAGTGCGGTCGTGCCACCGTTCGGCTTGTCTGTGTGGGTTGTCTCTACGTCGAAGGTCAGGACATTCATTCCGACCCCTCCTCGAACCGCTTCTGTGCAAAGTATGCAGCAAACTTCTCTGTATGTTCCTCTGACAGCATAGGCCAACGCTTACGTACGCGAACATACTCCTCGTCGTAGAGGCGTTCCAGTGCCTCTTCGTTTTCGTGATTGCTCATCAGTAGTATACCCCTCGCTGTACGTCAATCTGTGCGTTGATGGGGCCGTGCCATCCATTGATCTTGTTCTTTGATATACAGATGTGACGCACGATGTTCTCAACGTCACTCGCCCCTGTCTTGCCGATGCCGATAATGATGTCAGCCTCACCGGCCTTGCCAGTCTTCGAGTTGTCCATCATGTTGTAGTCGATGAACTGACGGTCATGCCCATCATTCGACGCCTGACTTACAGCCCACACAAGCATCTTGTTGCGCTTGGCAATCTCACGGGCGTGGACATAGGTCTCCTTGAGCCGCTCGTCACCACGGTTGTACTCGCCGGATATGCGGAACTTGTCAAGCTGGTCCATGAACATGATGTCAGGCTTGTTCAGCTTTGCATACGCATCAGCCTCTTCAACCCCCATGCCCACAGCAGCCATGACCTTGAGGTATGGCATCACGTCACGCTCGTACATCGGCGTATACTTGGCACGATTGTCGTCGAGTTCCTTGCGTGTGATGTTGAAGAACGACTGTATGAGGCGCAGCTTGATTTTCTCCGCAGGCTCCTCGTTTGCCCAGTAGACGACCCTGTGTCCGGCCCGCACATACGAGGCGGCTAGGAAGCAGCAGAACGTCGTCTTGCCTACCTCCGGACGGGCAAAGATGATACCCAAGTTGCCACGATCAAGGCCAGCCACACGCTCGTTGATCAGGCCGAATTCAAAAGGGAAGTCAGGCTCTCCGGTGTTCGCGTCGAGCAGTTCGTCGAGACTGTCCGTCACCTCTTCATAGGTGGTACGGTCAGACATACGCCCGTCCTCAACAGACTCAACCATAGCCCGCAACTCACCGAAGTCCTCGCTCTCACCCGTGAATATCTCAATGGCCTTCTCGCCAATGATACGGGCACGGTCACGCAGCCAGAAGTTACGCACCATGTCGAGGTGCATGTCCATGTTGTGTGGGTTGCCCTGCTCTAGGGTGACGATCAGTTCCTGTGCCCGCTCTCGTGTGGAGTCCGGCATAGCAGGGTTGCGGTCATTGAATAGGATGGCGAGTTCACCGACAGTGATGTCGTTCTCATAGGTGGTGTGCGCGTGGGATATCACGTCGAACACATCACGCATCTCTTTCGTGAACATCTCACGGGTCACCGTGTTGGCCACGTTTGAGAAGAATTCAGAGTTGAGGCAGAAACCCAGTAGTTGTTTATCTATCGATGTAGGATCGTAGGAAGTCATCACGTTCGTCCTTTTGCATGTTTTTCAAGTCGGTTCGAAGAACCATAAGTTTTGTCGGTACGTGGGTGTGCAACGCACGTACCATCGTAATAGCCTTGTCAGTGGCATCCTTGTCAAGCGCGACGAACACACGGTCATATTGTTTCAATACATCGATGTGTTCACTAAGAAGATTAGTTCCCAAGAGGGCTACACCCGTCGCCACAGGACACACACTGCAAGCACTAGCGCAATCTTCGCAAACAACGACGGCAGAAGAAGAGCCACATACAAAAGGACGCTTGCTATCTCCGTACCTATACCACTTAGGATTTCTACCATCTAATGATCTCCCCGCTGCATCGACAACCCTGTTGCCGTCTTTGATTAAAAATACCGCACGATTACGCTTGAAGTCGTACCGAATGTCGGCTCTGCCTGAAAGATACGCATCATACGCATGTACACGTTTAACATAAAGTTCTGCGTCTAAGCTACGAGAAAGACTGACAAATGTGTCGGGCACCTCATAGGTGTTATTAGTACGGGGAGCAGGCATCAAAGCCTGCGAACCACGCAGGGCACGGGATGCGTGTTCCTTTGTCAGGGTGATACCTGTGCGACCAGACACGTTGCAGTCAGCGTGAAAACAATACCACAGACGTTGCATCCCGTCATCGTTTACGCTAAACGTATTCTTCTTTCCGCAGACCGGGCAGTCAGACCGGTAGCGAGTCAGGGCAGGAAAGTCGAGCGACTCGACATACCCCGACAACCAAGCTGGTGATTTCATCGTTGTGTTCCCTTGTTTGTCAGAAGACATTAGCCAGTGGATAATCGACATGGCAAATCTTGTCAACACAAAAAAATTGCTTGACCCCTGTTGACAAACCGGCTACACATAAAGAACAACACCCTATAGGGGATACCCTGTTATGAAAAAGATTAATAGAATCAACCCTATAGCTAAACAGTTACGTAAGTACGGTAAACAAGTAATACCTGACAAACGTACTAAAGAAAAAGATAAACAAGCTAAGAAGGACATTCGTGATGGGAAGACCAGCGAAGATAGACGAACCGACAAAGACCTATAGTCTGTTGATGTCAGTCAAGCAGTATGACAGACTGGCCGCACACTCTGAGCGATTGCAGAAGACAAGCAGGGAACAAGTCGCTGTGTCTGACTTGATGCGCGAGGGTATCGACATATATTTGGACGCCCTAGATGAGGATGTACCTGATGAAGAATAACCTGAAGACCAAGCCGCTAGAGATAGAGATTGTCAACCGATGGAGGTGGGAGGTTGTCGCTCCTGTGTCATCTGTTCGCATCGGGGAGACAAGCAGTGAACTTGTCAAGAAGAAACAGGCCGTAGACTATCTGCGCCTCGTTACAATTTTTGTCGGAAAAAACGAGCAAGAGTGCAAAAAGTGGCTTGACAGGCACCGTCATGTGTTGGTAAAACTGGGTATTCCTTACGAGGTTGGTAGTTCGTAGGGATACACTTTCGTTGTTGTGTGTGGAGAGCGGGGCTGGATTTTTCTGGCCCCGTTCTTTTTTTGCTTGACGCCCGTTGTTTTTATCAATATGGCTTATGTATCGCAACAAACCGGAAGGGTTACACACTATGGAAATCACAAACGAACAGCGTCTCGACTTGCTCAAGTCATACAACAATTTGAGAAACACACTGCAAACAATCTATGATTGTAATGATTTGTGGATGTCTGATGTAGGCAAGCTGGAAAGATTGCAATGCGACTTGCACCGCATCTTCAAGTTTGTGCCCAAAGAAGATGACGAGGGTTGTCGTATGCCCTATGCCGACTGGGTGCTGGCGGAACACGATGGGGATGACGACGATGACTAGGTGGTATCAACTTGTGATGGACAGCCGGTATAACCCGCTGTCCTACATACCTGACAACAATACACGGCACATGATTATGCAGGTGTTGGCATGGATGTGGTGTATCATCTTTGCCATGTCCGTTGGGTCGGTCACCGTCTTTGGCATCAGTGCCATTGCACACGCCCTGCTGATTGCTGGTGTGTTTATCACGGCGGGTGTATTCGAAACAGCCAAGCGTAAGCCGCAGTATTTCGGTGGGCTTGGCAGAGGTAATGGAGGTGAACATGATTAAGACAATCCTCACATGCTGGATGGAGACAGACCCAGCCAAAGACCCGTTCATGGACAACGTGATACGCCTTGCCTGTATGGCTTGTTTTGCGTGGCTGTTGTACCATGCCTTCAACGGAATCATGGAAAGGATTTACTGCTGATGGAAAACCACGTCGAATCTTGTCACTGCTGGACGTGCGGTGGCTATGGCAAAGTCGAGGGTGAGGAGGCCGTGTCAGACCCCATACGAGGCGGTGAACTTGTTGGCAAGATGTATTATTGTACCAACTGTTATGGTGGTGGCGAACTGTACCGCACCAAGCTAACACAGACCACAGTCATTCGTGCATTCCTAACACAGGCAAAGAACGCCCTCGAAGACATAGACCTCATCGACAGCGACCTCGACTTGGCATATGGCAGGATTGATGACGTAATCGGTGACATTGAAAACTACGAACGAAAGGTAGGTACACGAAATGGGTAAGGTAAACGATTGGCTGATAGAGATGGAAGAAGACGCCTCGTACATGACACGCGAGGAGTGGATGACAAAGCACGGCGAGACTGTTGTCGATGTTTACGATGAATTCAAACGCAGGGAACACATCGACGAACCAGATCAGGGGGACTTGTTCGATGTATAGGCCGA
>Ga0181391_1000117_pt1 | contig 22752 bp, 20 predicted proteins | sample 14SPOviralmetaG_FD_130080 | JGI IMG/M metagenome (GOLD analysis project Ga0181391, IMG submission 130080) | Marine viral communities from the oligotrophic San Pedro Time Series (SPOT) site, San Pedro Channel, CA, USA - 14 SPOT_SRF_2010-08-11 | ecosystem: Environmental > Aquatic > Marine > Strait...
ACAAGCTAACACATTACAAGCGCTTAGAGGCGCAGGCGGAGCTGCTGGAGCAGCTTCTTTAGCTACGGCAATGTCAAGACAGGCAGCTGAAAAAGAAAGGGCTATATCTGCCGACATATCAAAGCAAGAGCAAAGTATAAAATTAGCTTCTGCAGAGCAAATCGCTAAAAATCAAACAGCAAGACAGCAATTTGAATTAGGTAGAATGGAAACAATGTTAGGCATTAGCATGGGCGCAGTTACAGCAGAAGAACAAGCTAGACTAGCGGCTGAGCAAAACAAAGCGAACCAAGGCTCTCAACTATTAGGAGTTGGATTAGATCTTTTAGGAACCCTAGGTAGTTCGTTTATAGAAGGCGGAGGATTAAGTCCCGGCACTAACACATCAAGCACTCCAACTCAATTTGCTGATATGAGCGATATAACATTAGACACTAGCGGTTTAGGGCAAAATTCAAGCTTAACCACGCCTAGCTCAGGATTAAGTTTAAACGGATAAAACATGGCAAATCAAGCATTAATAAACGCAGCGCAACGTATGTACAGCTCTAAAGCAGCTAAAGCGCAAAAAGATATTACGCCTATACTTTCTGGTGTAGCGTCTGCTACTGACAACATCATGAAAGCTGTAACTGTAAAAAGAAAAGAACAGCAAGAAGAAAGTCAAAAGCAAATAGAAAGCTTTAAAGATATTTTATTAAAAAATCCTAAGCTTAGACCAGAGCTCACGGGTAGACTAGAACAACTGCAAGAAGAATATTATAATAACTTAAAAATTGCAGAGGGAGCTTTTGTAGGTAAAAAAAGAAAAGCAGACGCCATTGAAGCTAACAACAAAATAGCAGATCAATTAAAAAAATACGAAAGTCAATTAAATAGCGTAGACTTAAACAAAAGCCTAAACACTAGCTTTTCTAAGTTTAACATGCTTGGAGATCAAGTAGACGATACTATATTTAGAGATAAAACTTTAATTGATAATGTTGTCTTGCAAGACGATGGGTTTTACTTTAAAAATCACAAAGGAGAGTTAACACCTTTAGACGAATATAAACCTTTAATGCAGGTTAATGAAAAAGGTATAAGTGGTTTAGTAAGTGGATTTACTGCAGCTGAAAACGCTGGCTTCAAAGGTAGAAGTTACACCGGCGGTATAGAGCAGCAGGTAGACACTCTAATAAACTTTGAGCTTGGCGCTAACAAAAACTATCAATCAATACTATTTGATAATATAGGAACGTTTAACTACGCTGAAGCTAATCTGCAACAAGAAATAGATGCTGGTCGTATAGACGGTAAGTCATCAAAGTCAGAACAGCTAGAAAAGTTTAAAGAAAATATTAAAGCAAACCCTGATTTTTACAGGCAAGATTTTAAAAATGATTATGTTGCTGTAGTTAAACAAGCTAACGCTAATGCTTTAGCTAAATATGAAGCTGAAAAACAAGAAATTAAAAATCGTAATATAAAAGAAAAGCCTTATCAACTTACTACACCAGGCGCTCAATATGTAGGAAAAGATTATATTGAAGATGTTTACGAGCAAATAAAGAAAGGTGCTGTTATAATAGGTGCTGGTAAAAGCAAGAATACTTATTTTAGAGACAAAGACGGTTTATTTTATTCGTCTGACAGCAATAGTAAGCTTGTTAAGACTAAAGGCGCTGAAGGTATGACTGATGAAGCTATGGCTAGAATGAGAGGTGTAGATACTTTTGCTGATGAGTTTGGTTATGAGTTTACATCATCTAAAAAAGAAGATGTTAAAGAAGAAACGGCAGAAGAGAAACAAATAAAACTAATTATGAGCACTGGTAAGACCAGAGAAGAAGCTAAAAAACTTTATAATTTGTATTTTGCTTCTGATGATTCTAAAAAAATAGATAATGTTAAAAAAGCTTTACAAGCGCCTAATCGTAATCCATAATATATGTTTGAATTTAATGGTGATATTTTAACAGTAGAAGATATTCAAAAAGCTGCTGATAGCTTAAACATGTCTTACGATGACGCATTTGCTAAACTTACACAGCAAGGTTTAATACAACCTACGTCTACAAACAATATGGATCTTGACCCGCAGCAAGAGCCTGAAAACGTAGCTAAAAGCGAAAAGTTTGATTTTACATTTAAAAATGTAGCTAATGATGTTTTTGGCCCTAGTTTAAGCATTCTTTCTAGCTTCGCAAAAGGCACAGTTGATATTGCAGATTCTGCTTTTGATTTAGTAGAAGCAGGAGTTCAAATGCAAAATCCTGTTACATCACATCTATATTTTGCTAAAAGAAGAGCTGCCGCTATGGCAGGCATGACTTACGAGGAGTTTGAAGAGCAAATTGACGATCCTTACAATGTTGTAGACTTATCTGGCGTTTCAAATTTTTTAGATCAAAGTGTTATTAAGTTTGAAGACGAAGAAGGTAAAACATTAGATTATACAGAGCTAGCAGAGCAAGGAAGATATGCAGACGCGGCAACAAGCTTTGTTATGGAAACAGCGGGCGCCGCACCATCTCTGCTTGTGAGTATGGCTCCAGGCGGGTACGCGCTGTTAGGTGGAACTTCTTTTATAGACAAATTAAATACAGACTTAGTAGAAAGACCTGATGAAACTATAGGCCAAATAATGGGTAACGCCGTTGTGTTTGGCGGAGCTGATATGGTTGGAGAATATTTTGGAGGTAGATTTTTAAGAAATATGGTTAAAGGTGTTGTACCTAAAGCTGGCGCTAAAATACCTAAAGATGTTCAAGATGCTATGGTTGGTGGTGTTGGAGGTGTTGTAAGATCTATATTCAAAGGTGGTGGCTCTGAGTTTATGCAAGAATCTATAACCTCTGTAATACAAAGCGCTGGAGATGAATTAATATATGGCGACGAAACAAGCGCTTCGCAGTATTTTAGAAAAGCGCTACATGCTGGTATGATTGGCTTTGCTTTAGGCGGTGGAACAGGAACAGTGTCTACGTTAAAAAATAGAAAAGACAATGAAAAGTTTTATGAGTATTTAGCGCCTAAAAGCTATAAAAAAGAACAAGTAGAGCTTAGCCAAGCTTTAGAAGAAGCTGAGTCTGATTTACAAAACGCACCGGCAGATAATAAGGATGCATTTCAAAAAAGAGTTGATGCTATAAAAAATAAAAAGCAAGAGTTAAAAGATCAAACCTATGAAAGGTTTAGAACAATGGGTCTAGATAAAAACGAAATGCAATATTATCTTGACAATGAAAACATTAAGCATAAGTCTTTAGACATAATAACAGGTGGGCGTAAGTTTTCTGATGCTGCTAAAGAGCAAGCTAAAAAAGATTTTATGGAGGCGGCTCAAAATAATGAAGATTTATTCGCTGTTACTGATTTAAACTACGACAAAGACGTAGAGCTAGAGTTGTCTAAATATTTTAAGTTGGCTTCTGACATTGATAATAGAAATAAAAATCTATGGTTTAAAGCAAAAGATTTAAGCTACGAATATATAGACACTCAAGAGAAGTTTGATGAGCTTAAAAAACAATATGGTAAAGATATAGCTAATCAGTCTGATGGATTTTTTGAAACTACCGTTGATGGTAAAAAGAAAATATTTATAAATAGAGATGTGGCTGCTATGGCAGAAGCTACAAACGTGATTGGTCACGAGCTACTGCATTATGCCATAAGCAATAGGTTTGCAAAAGATCCTGAAGCGCTAAGAGCTTCTGTGGTAGAGTTTGCTAAGTATTTAGATCAAGTAGATCCTTTTATTAGAAAGTCTATTGAAAAAAGATTAGCAAATCCTAAAAATGGTTATGCTAAGCTAGTAAACGGTAAAGTTCAAAGAGATGAGAACGGTCTTATAGTAATGAATAAAGAAAGCTATATTGAAGAGTATTTCAATATGTTTTCTGATCTTATAGATAAGAAAAAAATAAAAGCTGTAGAAGAAGCTTCAGATGGTATTAAAAATAGCTTTAGATCTATGGTTAGAGGCTTAGGAGGCTTTAGCAAAGTAGATTTTAAAAGCGGTCAAGAAGTATTTAACCTGCTTATCGACTATAACAAGAATATAAATAGAGAAGGTTTATTAGGTAGAGTTACTCAAAAGAAAATTATTGAAACTGTATCTGGTAAAAAAGTACAAGCAGGCGAAGCAGGTGTAAGCAAGTCTATGACTGCTCAGCAAAGAACTACGGCTGAAAGCGAAATAAAAAGACTTGGTAGAGAAGGTTTAATAGGCGATAATCTTAGGGAAGAAGGTATTGGTAAAGTTTTATTTGACGCTAGCTTTGAAGACATATACAGTAGAATAAAAAGTGAAGGCTATCTTGACAACTTAATAGCGGCTAAGTATAAGGGCGACACGGTTCCTAGAGACTTCGTAGACAAAGTATACTCAGAATTAACTTCACATGCTAAGAATTTTAATCCTGAGCAAAACGACGACTTCTTCGGCTATTTAAACTCACAAATAGCTAATAAAGCTGGCAACGTATATAACAGAGAATATAAGGTTGATCAAACAGCTGCTGGTAGAGCCAGAGACATAGGCGAGACAACACAAGAGGGCGAAGTTAAAGTACAAGTCGAAGCAGATACAGATACTGCGTTAGAAGCGCTAGAAACAGAAGATTTATCTGTGACAGGTCAAGCTAGAGCTCAAGCTAAAGAAGGTACAAAGCAGTCTAAGTTTAGAAGAGCTATTGGTTTTGAAACAGACGGCAAAAACTATAACAACATACTAGAAGCCACTAAAAAAAGTTTAGCACTAGCTTATAGAAAAACACAAGACATAAAAGATTCTACTAAGAGAGCTAAAGCTATAAAGAAAATATTAAGAGAAGAATACTTTACTAAAGGTCTTACTAGTGATGTATTTAAACCGCTAAAAAACTTTTTAGGCACAAAAGACTATATTAAAAACTTAAAACAGCATAGAGAAGCTATTGTAGAGGCTATATCAACAGCTGACCTTGTACAAATAGAGCGTAAAGTTCCCGATAACGAAAGAATATTTACTACGTTTGTACGTAAGCTTACTAGTAAAAAAGAAGTAGAAGATGCTGTAAATAGAGATTTATTGCCTCTTGATGCTTTAAACAAAATAGACAAAGGTCAAGCTGTAAACTTGTATAAAAAACGTATGCCTACAGAGGTAGAGTTTATTGAGTTTGCAGATCAACCAGCTATAAACCCAGTAACAGGCGCTAGATCTGGCTTGAAAGGCACTAGAAAAGATGGCTTTGCAAAAGCTATGGGTAACACTTTAGTTCTTGACGCCGTTATGGAAGCAAGACAAAGCGACGATGTTGTAGGTTTAATTGATGAAGATGTTCAAGCAGGTCTTGACATTCAAGAGTTGTCAGCGGCTATAGGTAGAGATGTTGATATAAAGTTTTCAAAAAATTTCAATGACCATATAAAAGAGTTTAGAGCTGCTATCAAAAAGTACGGTGTAGATGAAGTTCTTACGCCAACAGGTAGAATTAGAAAAAAAGATGGTAAGCCAGTCTTTGGTTTAAACACCCCTAAGTATATAACAAGTTTTTATGCTGATCTAGCAGACGATAGACCAGGGCAGTTTGAATTTTTTGTGCATGAGCTTGATCCTAAAGGATTTAAAAGAGTTCAAGATAGATTACCTAAAGGTGCTACTAAAGGAGATGTGTATGAGGCTTTAATGCAAGAGCTTTCTCATCAAACTTTTGCTAAAGAGCTAGGTTTAAAAGTATATTCTAAAGATCAAGTAGTTAAAGCTTGGCCTAAGGTTTTTGGCAATAAAATAAATAAAAACGATATACCAGACATAATAATATGGGACGGTAAGAAAAACGGCGTGCTGTTTACTATAGAAACTAAAGTTGGCCCTGCTAGAGCTGGTAGTTACGCGTGGAACGATATATCTTTTAACAAAGTTGATGGTAATGGAAACTGGATAAAAGAGTGGCCAATGGCTGAATTGTTAAACGACGAACAACTAAAACAGTTATCAGAGCCTTTAATTGAGCCTATAAAAAAGCTAACAAGTGTTCTTAATATTAACAATGCTCAAGATGTAGTTAGTATTCCTGATCACTTAAGCGTTGGTAGAAACGGTAAAGGTGAAAACAAAAACTTAAAGTTTGCCGTAAGATCTACTACGTCTGTTGACGCTAGCTTTTTAAGAGAATACTATAACAGCGATAGAGTGAAGCTAATAGGTACAAACGCTATACAAATACAAGGCGTAGGTATATTTCACCTAGGAAACGACGTGCATAACTTAGAAGCTCTTGGCATAAACCAGCTTGAAGGTACGTTTGACTTAACTGTTAGAATAATGCCTAGAAGCGTTAAGAAAAGAATAAATAAAAAAGATGTTACTGTAGGTTATAGATACGGATTGAGAGCTGAACTGCAGTTAAGAAAATCTAAAATAACTAGCAAAGCTACGTTAGACCTAGGCAGAGCAGCTGATACTGAGCGTATTGCTCAACATGTAGTTAATCAAACATCGGCTAGAGAAAGATCTGTAGAAAAAGCTATTTTAGCTAGTAGAAGTATAAACAGCAAAACAGAGTCAAGAGGCATGTCTACGTTTGACTTTGATGAGACATTAATTATAGACGGTAAAAATTTTATAACAGCAACTAAAGGTGATGATGTTGTAAAAATTAGTAGTGGCGATTGGCCTTTAGTAGGTAGTAAGTATGCTGAGCAAGGCTATGAGTTTGACTTTTCAGACTTTGTAAATGTAAGAGGCGGTGTTGACGGACCACTGTTACAAAAAATGAAAAATCAAATTAAAAAATACGGTCCTGACAATGTGTACGTGCTTACAGCTAGACCAGCTGAGTCTGCAACCGCAATACATGAATGGCTAAAAAGTAAAGATGTTAACATACCGCTAAGTAATATAACAGGCCTAGGTAATAGCACAGGTGAAGCTAAAGCTCTTTGGATGCTAGACAAGTTTGCTGAAGGTTATAATGACATGTATTTTGTAGATGATGCTTTACCAAACGTTGAGGCTGTTAAAAATGTATTAGATCAACTAGACATTAAAGGTAAGTCTGTTCAAGCTAAAATACAGTTCAGTAAAACGATGAGCGATGACTTTAACAAAATGCTTGAAAGAACTAAAGGCGTGCCGTTTGACGAAGCGTTCTCTAGAGCTAGAGCTTTAAAGCTTGGTAAGAATAAAGGTAAGTTTCAGGTATTTGTTCCACCATCAGCCGACGACTTTGAAGGACTATTGTATTATTTTGTTGGCAAAGGCGAGCAAGGCAATAAAGACTTAGAGTTTTTTAAGCAAGCTGTAATAGATCCGTTTTCAAGAGCTTATACAGAGCTTGACCAGTCAAGACAAACAATAATAAATGACTGGGACAATCTAAGAAAAAGACACAGCGAAGTAGCTAATAAGCTAGGCGATTTAATGCCTGCTAGTGAGTTTACTTTTGATAATGCTATTAGAGTATATCTTTATAATAAAGCTGGTCACGATATACCAGGTTTGTCAGAGCAAGAAGTTGAAAACATGGTTGAAAGAGTTAAAACAGATAAAGCTCTTTTAGCTTTTGCTGAAAACCTACAGGTTATATTAAAGCTTGACGATGTATACGTAAAGCCAAATGAGTATTGGACGGCGGGTAGCACCGCTTCAGACGTGCAAGAAGTGTCAGAAAAAATACGTAGAGCTGAGTTTTTAAGTGAGTGGATTGAAAATAAAAACGAAATATTTAACGAGGCTAACTTAAACAAAATAGAAGCTACTTACGGTAGTAGATTTAGATCAGCATTTGAAGATGTGTTATACCGTATGGAAACTGGTAGAACAAGATCTTCGGGTAGCGCTGACGCTATATCTAACAAGTGGATGCGCTGGTTAAACAACTCTGTTGGAGCTATAATGTTTATTAACACTAAATCTGCTTTGTTGCAGACTATATCAGTAATAAACTACGTTAACTACGTAGATAATAATCCTTATCAAGCAGCTAAAGCGTTTGCTAATCAAAAGCAATACTGGGCTGACTTTACCATGATATTTAACTCTGACTTTTTAAAGCAAAGACGTAAAGGTTTAAAAACAGATGTACAGACCGCTGAGATAGCCTCTGCTGTTGCTAACGCTACTAATAAGGCACAAGCAGCCGTAGCGTACTTACTTAAAAAAGGATTTTTACCTACACAAATGGCTGATAGCTTCGCTATTGCTGCGGGTGGTGCTACTTTCTATAGAAACAGAGTAAAAACTTATTTAAACGATGGTTTAAGCCAAAAAGAAGCAGAAGAAAAAGCGTTTAATGACTTTAGAAATACCACAGAAGAGTCACAGCAGTCTGCAAGACCAGATCGTATATCTCAACAGCAAGTTTCTAACGCTGGTAGACTTTTATTAAACTTCCAGAATTATCCAATGCAGCAAGCTAGATTATTTAAAAAAGCTTTAGTTGGATTAGCTAGAGGTACTGGAGATAAAAAACAACATTTGTCTCGTATTGTATTCTACGGATTCGCTCAAAACATGATATTCCTTAGCTTGCAAAACGCTTTGTTTGCCATGCTATTTGACCACGATGATGAGGAAAAAGAGCAAAAGCTTTTTGATACTAAAATGGAACGTATATTAAACGGTATGGTTGACACTATGCTTAGAGGTTCTGGTATTGCAGGAGGTGTTATTGCTACAGGTAAAAACACTATACTAAAAGCTATACAAGAACTTGAAAAAGGCGGTAGAGCAAATGAAGCTAATATAATACTAGAAGCTTTAAACTTATCACCAGCAGTAGGTTCTAAGCTTAGAAAAATAAATAAAGGATTTAGAACTTATAAGTACAATAAAGACGCTATTGATGAAATGAGTAAGCTCAACATTAATAACCCAATATGGACAACTGCAGCCCCTGTAATAGAAGGCGTTACTAATGTTCCGACCGATAGATCTATTAGACTAATAAACCAAGTTAGAGAAGGATTTAACCCTGACAATAGCGTTGTTCAAAGAATGTCTATGCTTCTTGGATTTAGCCCCTATGAAATAGGTGTTGATCCAAATAAAGAAGTTAAAGAAGCTAAGAAAAAAGGTAAAGGCAAGTCAACAAGCGATAAAAAACAATGCTCTGCTTTTACAGGAATAGGTGTTAGATGCAGAAACAAAACCACGAACGAGTCTGGGCGCTGTTATGCTCACGACTAAATGTGTAATAATTACTACTATGAAGTATATATATTTAATACTAATTGTTTTATTTTCTTGCGCAGCACCAAAAAAGTGTTGCTCACAAATTAAAAAAGCATTTAAGTTTTCTACGTTTTACGTAGCTTCTAACGGTGGAACATCTTTATCTGATGAAGATATTTATTCTGTTGACGGTAGCACATTAGTGTACGACACTGTGTTTACGCCTTACGACTACTCGCTAACAATGGGTATACGTAAAATAAAAAGATTCAACTACGAAGGATCAACGCCATTTAAAGATGGCACAGAAACATCGTTTTCAGACGCGGCTAACGTAGGTTTATCTCCGTTTGAGTTTTTATTTGAAGTAGATTACAAACGACAAGAAGGTATAGAATACTTTGATCAACAACACTTTATAAGATATGTTAACCCTAAGTGGCTAGCTAAAGTAGAATATATTAAAGATGGTTTTGCAGACATAGAGTATTTTGAATCAACACAAAGGCTTAGGTTGAACGGTAATAAAAAACTGTCGTTTAATCTAGGTGCGGTTCAAAGGCTTGCGGAACCTTACGGCTATGACCCGCTAGAGTTGTGGTCATTTGAAAACGGCAGAATACACTACACGTGCTTAGCTATAGAAGAAGGGTATAGTGTAGACGTTTATGAATCTGAGTACAGAGATCCTGATGGAAATATAGTTGCTACGAGCTCTGAAATTTGGAATAAGGTAGTTATGCCTGAAATGTTAAAAGAATATGTAGAAGAAAAAAGAAGCGAACTAAACAATCAGTGGCAACACTCATTAGTTGTTGGGTTTGATTTTTATCATTATAAAAAGAACTTTTGGTTACACACTTGGGGTAATTTCATGCCTTATCACTACGACGATGGTGGTCAGTTTTCATATCACAATTTTAACGATGGAGAACAATGGTACGATTACTCTGGCGGTTTAATATTTGGTTATAAGCTAAATAAAAACCTAGGGTGTTTTATAGAAGGTAAGTATAATAAGTATTGGAACAAAGAATGGTACGACTTTAAAGCAGGTATCAACTACATAATTTTTTAACATGGCAAAGGAATTAAACGAAAACACTAGCTTTAAGGTTAGTGTACAAACTTTAATAGGAATAGGGTTTGGAATGGCAACAATAATAAGTATGTGGTTTGTGCTACAAGCTGACATAGCCGAAGCTAAAGAACTTCCAAAACCTGAGATCTCTAAGATGGAGTTTGATATGAAGGACATCAATATCCGTAACACAATCTTAGAGACAAGAGACGATGTTAAAAAGCTTGAGGATCGCATGATCCGCATGGAAGATAAAATTGATCAACTAAGATAATGAAAGCGCTCTTAACAACAATAGCTTTATTTGTATCTACAATTTGTTTTAGTCAAGTTACGGCGGTACACTTTAATGCTGATTGGAACTCTGCTAACGGCGTAGAGTGGTTTAACAAGCTTTCAGATGTAGACAAAAGCAACAAGGATATTAGTAACAATGATAATCAAACTAAGTATTCTATCGCTGTAGTACCAACAATAATAATATTTGATGATGGAGAAGAAGTTAAAAGATTTCAAGCAGACCTTAGTTTTAAAATGGTCGCAACTAAAAAAGAGATTCAAGAGTATATTGACGAACTTATAATAAGTAAATTTTAATGAAGTATTTATTCGCATTACTATTGTGCGCTAATGTAGCGTTCGCTCAGTGTCCTAACGGAACATACGTAGACATTATTATCAACCCTGATCAATACCCAGGCGAAACATCTTGGGCTATTATTACAGAGATGGAAGACACCATTGTTTCAGGTGGTCCTTACGACGACATAATAGATTATTCACCTCAGGTAACTCAACTGTGCATACCTAACGGTGAATATATATTTAACATAGCAGATCAATATGGTGATGGAGTTCAAGGTAGTTTATGGGGCGGGCAAGACGGATCTTACTATGTAGTTCATTGCGGCGATACTTTAGTTCAACCAGACTCTGCTAACTTTGGTTACGCTGCTTTTCATGGGTTTACATTAGAAGACTGTGCGCCACCACCGCCTGTGTTTGGTTGTATGGATAACAACTTTGTGGAATTTTTACCACAAGCAACTGTAGATACAGGTATGTGTTTTACAGAAAAAGTATTTGGCTGTACTGATATAGAAGCATTTAATTATGACAGCTTAGCTAATACAGACGTGCTAACAGATAGTTGCACACATACCTTAGAGTTAACGGATTTAGCTGGCAACGGTTGGGCTGGAGCATATCTACAGGTATTTCAAGGCAACAACTTTTTAGGTATATTTACGCTTGAAGATGGTTTTGATACTACATTCACGTTTGAACTAAGTATTGCAGAACCAATACAAGTTAAATTTAACATAACACAACAATCACAATTTACATCGGTGCAATGCGGTTATAGCTTATACTCCGAAGAGCATGTAGCTATTGACGCGCCAGGAGGATTTGCTAGCCCACTAATACCTTTTGTAACGGTACAAGGCATGCCATACTGTGGTAATAGTTGTATAGAAAAAGTATACGGCTGCATAGATCAAGATGCTTTAAATTATAATGAAACAGCTAATACCGATGACGAAAGTTGCTACTACGTTGAAGGATGCACGAATCCAATTTACATTGAGTATAACGCAGATGCTGACTTTGATGACGGAACTTGTGAAACGCTGATCGTTCTTGGTTGCATGGATTCTGAAGCCTTAAATTATAACCCTGAAGCGAACCAAGAGCTTGATGGTTCTTGTGTTGAAGTTGTTTTAGGGTGTATGAATGAGCTTGCGTTTAACTATAATCCAAACGCTAACGTAGCTGACACTTGTATTGCGGTAGTTGAAGGCTGCTTAGATGAAACGGCTATGAACTACGATTTGCTAGCAAACGTAAGTGACAACTCATGTGTTTACTATGCGTATGGTTGTACAGATCCAGAGGCTTTTAACTTTGATCCTCTAGCGAACACTGATGACGGCACATGTATAGCATACTCGTACGGCTGCACTGATCCTGCTGCTTTTAACTATTGCGACACGTGCAATACTGATAATGGAAGTTGTATTGAAGTAATTAATGGCTGTACTGATAGCACAGCAATAAACTATAACATAATTGCAAACACTGATAATGGCTCTTGTATTTATCCACTGCCTGGTTGCACTGATCCGTCCGCTCTTAATTATAATGCGGAAGCAAACGTGCCAGACAGCTCTTGCTACTATTCTGCTGGTTGCAACGTTGGTGATATATACACTTTGCCTAATGAGTGTTTTGTCTGGGTAATAGAGGTTGACCCTTATTGCTGTGACGACTCTTGGGACAACGCGTGTCAAGATCTGTATGTTTATTGCTTAGAAGGTTGGTCAGGACCTGTTAGCGTTACAGAAAGAAAAAATGATTTAATTATATATCCTAACCCAACAAGTGATTATATAAACATAAATAAAGAAGTTGATATTAGAGTGTTTAACTCGTTAGGCAAGCTTGTAGCATCAAAAAACAACACGAAAGTGTTAGACGTGTTTAAATTAACTCCTGGCATATACAATGTGATTATTAATCACGATAAAATAATAACAAATAAAAAAATTATAAAACAATAATAAAATGGCAACATTAACACCAACATTAACTTTAACAAGTACTAACGCTACCTCAGACAACTTGTCTGTTTCTGTTACAGACTCGCTAACTATTGGTGAGCCTACTACAGGACTTTCAAGACAGTCAATAGCTACTGGATCTGCTCAAGACGTATTAGCTAGTAACAGTGCTTTTTCTTACTTGTTTATAAAAAACGCGTCATCTACTAACGCTGCTGCTTTTTTGCAAATAAAACTTGGAGGTAACGCGGTTATAAGATTAGATGTAGAAGAGTTTGCTTTTGTACCAATGTATAGCGGCTTAACTGTTCAAGCAGAAGCTCATACAGCTGCTTGTGTACTTGAGTTTGCTCAGTTCTCTAAAGCATAATGAAATTAGAAGTATTAAGATTTAGCTCGCAAGTAGACTCTACTTCTGGACTTTTATTTGAAATAACTGACGTAAGAAGAAACTTCTTATGCTACACTTTAGAAGATGAACGTAGAGTTTTAAAAGTAAAAGGCGAAACTAGAGTACCAGCTGGAACTTATAAGATAGAGCTAAGAAAAGAAGGAGGTTTTCATGCGCGTTATGATAAAAAATATCCTGGTATACACCGTGGTATGCTACATATCACTGATGTTCCTAACTTTGAGTATATTCTTATTCATACTGGAAATACTGACGAACACACTGCTGGCTGCCTCATTGTTGGTGATGCGCAGGAAAATAATCTCTTGCTGCCAGATGGCTTTGTTGGTAAAAGTGTTAACGCTTACAAAAGGATTTATCCGAGCATTGCGAAGGCTATAGGGCAAGGAGAAGAAGTAACAATAACATATATAGACTACGATTAATGGGTAATTTAAAACTAAGTATAACAGAAAACATAGACGTTTCAACAGGTGGTTTTCAATACAACTACACAACTACTGGAACTGACTTTGATTTAGTAATAGCTAATGTTGACGCTTTTAATGCTCAAACAATAAACATAGCCACCGCGTTTACTCAAGTGGCTAAGTTTTCATCAGGCGCTACTCAAGCAATGGGTACCTATGACTCAGCTAAGTTTAAATACATGAGGTTTAGAAACACGCATAGCAGCGCTACATTAACCCTTCAGCTTAGTGATGCTACTAGCAACAAGCAGGTTAATTATAAGATAGCTGCTGGTGAAGCTATGTATTTTACTAGTTTAGTTTTTGATTGCAACGCTTCTACTACAGTACCTTCTGACGACGTAGTACAAGGGACTCAAAACGTAGCTGGACTTGCTGCTACTGCTGACGAAGTTCAGATAAAATCATCTTCTGGCACTGTAAGCGTAGACACATTAATAGCTTATGACTTGTAATGGCAATAAAAACACCCGGTGGATATAGAGTAATATCAGGCGTTCAAGCAGAAAGCCTAGACGTTTACATTCAAGCTTTTTCTTCTGGAAGTGGGCAAAACATAGTGTTGGGCTCTAATGACTTTTCTACAGTCACCGTAAGCAGAGGAAACAGAACGAGAAACGGCGCTGGTGCTACTTTACAATTATCTGGAGGATCTGCTCTTGGCACTGACCAAGTGGGTGGTGATATTAATATATTAACCGGCTACTCTACCGGAAATGCTGCAGCAGGTAGCTTTAGTATTAAGGGTGATATGTCTCCAGGTTCTTCGGGAGAAACGCCTAATGCGGGCAGTAACACTATGTTTGGTTTAAGCGGATCAACAGGTGACGCTACGTTTTACAACGACATCATTATAGGTGGTGACGAAATAACAAATACAGGTTCAGATAATGATCTAATATTAACCTCCGATAAAGACATGTATTTCACTCTCGATAGAGACGTGGACAGCTCTGGCAATAAGTTTGTTTTTAGAAAACACGGTACACCTGGATTTACGGAGATAGCAGAGCTAGATGAAGATGGTAATTTACAAATAGACGGTAGACTAACTACGGGTTTAGCGTTTACTAGCCTAGACGTTGATAACGTAAACATTAATGGTGGTGCTATAAAGTTTGATGACACCGCGCATGGCGTAGCCGGTGGCACTCTTGACGTTAAAGGTGGCAGCACTACCGCTGGAACCACAAACAACATTGCTGGTGGTAACTTAGATCTTTACGCGGGCGCAGGCAAAGGAACTGGAGCAGGTGGAGATATTAGACTTCTTGTTGCGCCAGTAGGATCTTCTGGTTCTTCTTTAAACTCACATCTTGCGGCTGTTACTATAAGCGATGATTTATCAGCTACTTTTGCGGGAACTATAAATGCTGCTGGTGGTGTATCTGGTAATTTGTCAGGTACCGCTACAAACGCTACAAAACAAATAGTAGTAACAAATCATCACTTCTTCATGAATAACTCAAGTACTACTGTTGATTTCTTTTTTCCTTATAATAACTTAAATGAAGCTAGTACAACTAACGTTTATTACACTAGAACAATAGCTCCGTACGACGGTAGAATAGTTAAAGTTTTAATTAGACCATCAGCCGGCATTGGAACAGCTTGCAAACTACAGTTCCATAAAATAACAGACACTACTCTTGACTTTGGAACAGCGGTGGAAGAGGTTACTAACGTAAATTTAAACACCGCGGAAACATCAGTGTCCACAGCGTTTAGCTCAGCGACATTTAGTGCTGGAAACGTAGTTAACGTATCATTAATTAAATCAGACTCAGCAACAGCTAATATACAAGCTGTTATTGTTTGGGAATACACGACATAAACTATGGCATTAGCAAATAGAAAATCAGAAGATATATTCAACAAAAAAACTGGTGGAAGCGCAGACGCTAAAAGTATATCTAATGAGAAAGAGTTAGAAATTAAAAACAAGTTTGATAATGGCGATCACATACTAGATCAAGGCATGTTTGAGAACTTAGCGCCAGCGTTATACGCTGTACAACAAGTGGCTGAAGATATTGAAGAGCTTAGAAGACATGTTGCAGGCGAAGTTACGAAGTTTGTTTATATACCTGTGGTTTGTAATTTTTACGGAGACGTTTCGGGAGCCGAGATGCATGTTCCTTTCTCTGATGGTGAAACAGAGGCTAGCGCAACTACTAATAGAAGAAACCAATTTGTAGCGCCTTTTGACGGACAGTTTCATAAAGCAATATTTAGAAGCACTCAAAGTTTGCTAGAAAGAGGTAGCGGTGTAACTTTAACTGTTAGATCAAAAAGAGCACAAGATACTTCAAGCACCGTGTCTACTTTAGAGACTACAACCGTAACAACGACACCAGCTGAAAGATCAATGGAAGTAACATTTACTAATAATTCTTCGTTTAACAAAGGAGATAGACTACTAATGTCCGCGCAACTACCAGGCGCTCCAAGGGGAAATAAAAATTGGTTTGTTACCGTTATATTTAAAATGAATCAAGAAACTTAACATTATGGCAAAAGTAGATACATTACAACTATCAGACGAAAACTTTGTAGACGTTGGCAGAGAGAATATTCAAGGTTTAATAGTTTCCAACACACACACTGACGACATAGGTTTCGATTTGATACTAGGTGATCCTGTGTTGTCCGGCGGTACAGCTACAACAGACGCTATATTTATATTAAAGTCAGTGCCAATAAGCTCGGGCTCTACTTTCGTTTGGGACGATGATAATGTTTTAAGTGGTGTGTTTGATAAAGGTGGAAGTATTAGTGTTTTTAATACTAACACTAGCAGTTTCACTAAAAAAAACGGGTTAACATTTTTATTAAAGCTTGAAGCTGCATCAACAAGCGCAAGCGTAGTGATAAGACGACAATAACCTAACAATTACTTAGTATAAAAAAAGGTCCATAAAGTAATTATTACCTTATGGACCATAAAATTGACATAAGCAAAGTGCTTTACGTAGCGATAATGATTATCGTTTACGTTATAGCTATCTAATTAGCCACAGCGTTCTTCTGCTCTTGAACAGCTATTCTAGTCTTTTGAGCTAGCTCTTTAACTGTCTGCATTGTCTTGCGTACTCTAGTTCCAGCTGACATATTGCCATCTTCAAACTTTTCTAAATCATTAATACCTTTTTCTAAGGTTACTAACATTTCATTGTACATTCTTTGTAATTCTGTCATAATAAATAAATTAAATTAAATTAAACTACTTCACAGTTTCCACCAGCGCAAGCAAGCTCACCCGATAGATCTGTGTTGTCATCTAGCTCAACCACCTTGGTTAAGTCAACATTAGATAACACTTTAGACATTTCAATAAACTTAGCTTCGTCAATGTCTTCAAACGGAGCCTGCGTGTACGTACCGCCGTTGTAAGGCAATACTGATAGACCATTATAATGATCTCTATTGTCCCACATCCACTTACCAGCCGCATCCCACTCATCATCCTTCAATGATATGGTAGCTGACACATTGTGTGAATTAGAACCAACACGATGACCGGGCTTCACCCATTCAGTAGCAACACGCTTCACCCTCTCAAGTGTATCGAACGGTGATTCGGTTCTTAGTATTGATCCTTCAGGAGCTTTTTGAGGCACAGAAATAACAGCAGTGTCATGAGGTCTGAAGTACTCGTCTTCAACTAACTCAGGGTGGTGCAAAGATAAATATGTGTATATAGCCTCATTCTTTCCTACGCGCATTCTACGGACATAATAGTCGTTATGCCACGCGTGAATACCAGATGATGTTCCAAGCACCAGAGATGTCGTTCCTGCAGGCTTTACGGTTGTACATCGCGCAGACTTATTTATCCCGATTAGCTTTGCTACTCGAGCGTTTTCTTTCTTTACGATACTTGCAGCGTCCTTCATATCCAGCTGGAGCACAGCGGCACTCCCGATCCCTGTCATTGACACACCTATAAGCGCGTCTTTCTCTGTTGTCTCTTTCCATATCTCACGTAAGTAGTGAAAGTCAGTGTAACCAGCTTGTAGTGTTCCGATGAACGCCGCAGCTTTAACTCTAGCGTTAAAATCATCTTGATCAGCTACGTCTGACACATTAACTTCACATAGGTTACAAAATTGAAACGGACGCAAAGCTATCTCGCAGCATGGATTAGTTCCCCAGTCTTTATCGTTGTTAAGATAAATACCAGGTTCACCAGCACCGGATAGTTCTACACGTTTCCATAAGTCCATAAAAAACTCTTCAGTAATTTTATGTCTCATTAATACAGCCGAGTTGTTAGCTCGACCACGCTGTGGGTTTGTTTCCCACCAATCACCTGACTTGCAGGAAATCATTTCATCGTCAGCGGCACTAAACAAACTAATAAGAGCCGCACGTCTTATACCGCCAGCCAATACAGCATCAGCAATATGGCAGATAATATCGTGAGTCTCAATACTACTGAGAGTCGATCCATCTTTTTTCGCATTTAATATACCTTCAATTTTAATTAGACATTCTTTTAATGGCTGAGGACCTGGAGCTTTACCACCAGACGTTACAAGCCTTGCGCCTTTAGGCCTAATATCAGTATAATCAAATACTATCTTAGACGTACGCTTGTTACCAAGATAAGATTTAACTAATACTTTAACAGCGTCAGACCAACCTTCAATACTGTCGCCAATAACAAAACGTCTACTACGTTTGTCAAACGGCTTAGTAATAGCTGGTAGGTTTTTAATGTGATGTTTTTGTACTGAGTAGCCTACGCCACAGCCAGACAAAAGCAAGAACATTATCTCGTTGAAACAGTCAACGCTATCAGCAGGCAAGTATGAACAATTGTAAAGGCGATTAGGAGATATTTCAATTGGCTTTCCGGCAAATTGTAACGATCGCATACTTGGTAATATTTGTTTATTATATACGTAACCATATACTTCATCTATTTGTTTAGTTAATTCTGGGTATTTCTTTTTGTGCATTGCCACATTACGATCCACAAGCTCTTCCCAAGTTTCCCGGCGGTTAAGCTCGGGATTATACTTGGCATACTTCATGTGAACAGTAATATCTGAGAGGATATTATTCATTAATTAGTTTTTATAAATAGTTAAACATGCGTCTATAAAACCTACGTACAACACGTGGTTTACTTTTGATTCTTCTTGGTATGTTCTAATACCAAATAGTAGCCCCGGAAATGTTCCGAAACTTAATTGCCATTCTTTCATTTGTTTTGATTTTGAATTAATTTAATAGTTTCGTCGCAGTCCTTCTGATTTTGAGGTTTATATAAAGTTACATGAGGTAAATTCTCTTTTACGTATTTTTTAAACATTTTCCATCGCATTGGAAAACTTTCGTTAGCTCGACCTTTACACTCAATAATAAAGTCTTTAGCTACAAAGTCTGGTGTATATTTAACAGGTAGTATTTTTTTGTTTCCTCTATTTTTATATTCACCTTTACCGTTGCCTTGTTTTTCGTACGCAGCTTGAGTAAACTCAAAACCTTCTTGGACAACAAACGTTTCGCCTTCGTATGCAGCTTTTATCTTTGCTTTTTTCAGGGCCAGATACATATATCTTTCTAGCCCTGAAGCAAAGTTAATACCGTCTTGCATAACGCGCTTGGCCCTCACTGGACCACGTTTACGGCCTTTCCTAGATCTTTTAATCATCTTCAAACTTTTTAACTAAAGCTTCTTCAGATAAATCTCTAAGCTCTTCACGTGCAGCTTGTATGTATAACACCGCATCCATAAGCTCTTCCTGCACGTCTTGTAAATAACCCTGTAGGGTTTTTAGACCTAGACTACGCTCGTCATCAAGGGTTTGACCGTACTTCTTATAGCCTACATCAGAACGTTTAACAAATTCTTTGCAAACATTGTGAACTACAGGGTCTCTAAATTTGAACGTTTGCGTTGTCACGCCGTCCATGCCATCATATATTTCTCTACTACTCATATTAATTGTCTTTTACAAATGTTCCATTAACCATTTTACCTGTACGCTTTGAGATTACATTGTAAGCCTCTTGAATACACTCTTCGATTGGCACACCAACAAGCTCAGCTAAGTTAGTCAACACAACAACAGCGTCGCCAATACCATCAATTATTTCAGCAGTATCATTTTTAAGTATAGCCCTACCGATCTCGCCAGTCTCTTCCATTAGCTTGATGTATTGTGTTTTAGGATCACCTTTGTCGTATAGGCCTTTTGCTTTAGCCCAAGCTCTAATGCAGTCAAATATTTCTTCACCACAATCATCACAAGCTGTAGCGCAGTCTTTCGACTTAGGAAATAGCTTTTCGTTTATTCTGTCTAGCTCTCTGTCTACGCCAGCTATTTGCGTGGTTGTTTGATGTGGATCGTTGTTATCAAACCATCTAGCAAAAGCTTTATTATACACGTAACATCTATCGCCAGTATACTGAGAAGATTTAACGTTATCCATTAGCCATCTAACTGAAGACTCTGTTATCATTACGTTTCCATGATCTGTTTCCCATGACATACCTATGTTGTCCATAAGTCGTCCTTTTAGTTTATTGACTGGACAAGGGAATGTCGTAGTCATTTCGGTTACATTTATATCCATGTTGTTTAATTCTATAAAATTGTTATTAAATAAATCTTTATACAATTGGCGATCGACTCTATAGCCGTGTCGCTCTTGTAAGTATATCTCACGTTTAGATATGTAGTCTATATCGTCAGACATTTCGAGTATTTCATACTCTCCAACGCTATAGCCTTGTTGATCTTCAACTCTATGCTTAACGTTATTCGTTACCCCAATTTTTTTACCGGGTATGTGGTATATACAATATGTCATATATGAAAGTTTCTAATTTTATCTTCTGGTAACTTGTCGTTATACAAATGTAAGTTATGCGCGTAGTGGTAGTATATACCAACTGGCAAATTAAGCTGATAAGCAACATACATTTGCAAGTTTGAAAACTGATACTGATCATTGCAGAAACCATACCAGAGATCATTAGATCGCATTAGAACAGACATATCAAGCTTGCCGTGCAATATTGTAAACTGCACGGCGTATGTACACGGAGTGTCGTACGTGTATTTATCCCACTCTTTAGCGTCATATATAGATATAGCGGCTTGTCTAGTTTCTGGATCATCATTAAGCAAACGTATAACGTGTTTTAATTGGTCGTTACGTTGCCACTGCCAGCCGTAGTTAGAATTAACGTTGCCGTCAGTGTCAGCCATTCGCTTCCATATAGCCGGAACTTTACCGTATAACTCACCAAGCTTTTTGATGTTGCGATCGCCAGATAAATACCACTGCCATTCAGCTTCAGCATAATCTACGGACCAGTTGCGTTTAGCTTTGCTATCTTTAATATCATTTAAAGCAGGATTTTCAATATAAAACCCAGCGTTAAACAATGCTTTAGTTCCAGCGAAGTCTACACCATCGCGAACAATACGCCAATACAAATCGTGAAAAGCTTCGTTAGCATTTTTAAACTTAAGCATATATTTCCCCTTTAATGTCGTACCAAGCTTTCAAGCCAATAGAGCTTGGCTTTCTTTTTAACGTTTTAGTTTTACCATACCATTTCATTTCTATAGTCTTATAATTAATTCTTCTTATTGTATTTGTCATAGTAATATTTATAATATTCAACTTGTTTATCCATAACCTCTTGTTTTTTAAAATTAGGACTAAAATTAGATTTTTTGTTAATAATAATTTCAACACAAAAATCTTCGCCAGGTCCTGAATGGCCTTGAGCCCACACGATACAGCAAGCTATACCGTTGTCAATACACCATTGTATCATTTTAGATTCTAATTTTGAAAGAGGTCGAAAACCTGGTTTAAAAGGTCGACGCTTTGCCATTATTCCCAGGGCATTGGTTCAGCTTCAGCCTCAGTGCCAACGTGTGGCACAAAGCTACCAGAGCGTGGTTCCCAAGTAAAGAAAGATTCAGCGCCGTTTTCGCCAAGGTTTTGAAACTTAACTTTAAGCACTTTTACCTTAGTTGTTTTAGCATCGTAATCTCTATGTACTAACAGCCCGTGATAACTAGCGTCATACCATTCACCACCACCTTTAATGTTATACATCGTTGGCTCTTCCATCTTGCCATCTTGACCTTTATACATTTTAGTAGGGTGTGCAACGATAAACGTTAGCACGTCGTACTTTTTGCAAAAAGCCTCAATCTTAGCTAGATAATCCATTGTATAACGGTTAACGTCATCTGAATGCGCATTAACGTCTCTAACTTTATTAAAAGGATCTATAACAAGGCATTTAATACCTTTACGTTTAACAAGCTCAGCACCTTTACGTAATACAGCTTCTAAATTATATTTATCCATATCAATAAAGAAGTAGTTATCATTAACATGCTCGGTAACTTGATCCCATTTATCACCACCAATATCTCCTACGCTAGGCATATCTTGCCAATGCTTACGCATCAACTTGTGAGCGTGAAGATAAACCGGTTGATTTTCAGGACTAGCGTATGCAGTTTTCCAACCGTAGTTGTTATTGTAGCCAACAACCATTTGATCGACAAAATCAGACTTACCAGAACTAGGCACGCCAGTAACAGTAATAAACTGACCAGTGTACGTGCTAAATATACTATCAAAGTTTTTAAGGCCAATCTGAAATCCCGGCTTAAAGCCATTTTTAACAAAGTCTTTAAGTTCATCTTCAATATCTCTTAGCGTAGACACACCTTCTAAAGGTACAGGTCTAACATTGTCAATTACATCTCTAAGCTTACTAGCTCCATACTTAACTAAATAATCGTTTGCGTCTTTACAATCCTCAAAGTCGACTAGAAAACAAACTTCAGCACCAAGACGACGAATAAATTCTTGTCTAAGAGCTTGGCCAGCTTCATCAGCATCAACTGCTAATATAACTTTTTCTTTGTCATCAAAATAGTCTATGCAATTATCTAAATAATCGAGGTTGTTTGAGTTTAACGTAGCGCCATTAGGCACTGATATAACGTTTTTAACTCCCGCTTCGTGCATTGCAAGCACATCCATTTCACCTTCAACTACAACGCAAGAATCATAACCTACAACACTATTGA
>Ga0181391_1000118_pt1 | contig 22672 bp, 39 predicted proteins | sample 14SPOviralmetaG_FD_130080 | JGI IMG/M metagenome (GOLD analysis project Ga0181391, IMG submission 130080) | Marine viral communities from the oligotrophic San Pedro Time Series (SPOT) site, San Pedro Channel, CA, USA - 14 SPOT_SRF_2010-08-11 | ecosystem: Environmental > Aquatic > Marine > Strait...
AACCTAATAAATAAATTATAAATATGAATTATTCAAAACAATCCGCTTATATTAACTGCACTATAATTGCCGAAAAAATTGGCAGAGTATTAGACAAAAAGTACTTGCAATCTGAAGATTGTAGTGAAACAGAGCTGAGACAGTTGCAAGACATCTTAATAGAAGATTATAACCGCAAGCTAGCTAAATAATAACACCTAATAAATAAATTATAAATATGAAAAAATACATGTATCAAGAGCAGTTCAAAGCAAACGGCCAAGACATAGAGGCTTACAGGGTTGAAAACGATATCAATGGCAATCCTAGGTATGTAATACACTTCTTGCAATTAGTTAATAAGAGCGAGCAAGAAGAGGTTCATAAAAGCACAGTATTATTGCAAGAGAAGTATCCTAATCAATGGATTAGCTCAGTAGATCAAATGTTTGCCCTTGCGCTCAAAAAGGCTAAAAAGGTAGGCGGCCAAGTTTACAGGGCTAAGTGGTTCGGAGGCGGCATAGTGTTTCAATCTTACAATATCAAAGACCATATTGAGCAAGCCCTTAAAGCCTAATAAATAAATTATAAATATGAAAAAACTAATAAAAGAACTAGTACAAAATCAACTTGTAAAGAGTGAGCAGCTTGCCGAAGATGCAGTGATATTATTCTTTACTTTTACCGGTTGCCTGGCTCTAATGGCCTTGGCAATCGTAATTGAATTAGCAATCTAAACCACTAACCACGCACACTATGAAAAATCTTAAAAGCAGCACCGAAGTTAATTTACCATTCGGCACTATGCTATTCACCCGTCAAATTTGTTTTGATGGTCACCAACAGACGATGTACCAATATGTCTTTGATGGTTCTAGCCATTTCGATATAGAGCAGTGTGACCCTTTTCACTGGTGCAAAGCAGACCGCATGTATATGAGAGATTTAATGATATCAGAAGGCGGTGTATCGGAATCAGAAGCAAATGACTACATCAGCGTACTTACTAAAAAGCAATGGGCTAAGCGTAAAGGTTCACACTCAATGACAATAAAAAGAGGAGACCGCTGGTAACAATATGAAAACACAAACCGAAAAAGAAGCATTAGAATTATTCTCAAATGTAACATTAATTGAATTTGCACGCAGACTTAGCGAATACTATAAAAATAAATAACCCTCAGTAATCACACAAGCAATTAACACTCAGAGGCTCTATATGGCTCGATTAGATGCTAATGGGGTCGGAACATCAAACAATAAACAAAACGCCTTCTAGGGGCATTAGAAGCCCTTAGAGGGGTATTACGGAGATATGGACGAATCACAATTAAGCGCAGTAAGATGTATGGAAGGCTTCAGAGACAAAATAGAGATGTTTATGAGAGCGGGAGATATAGTAGACCATACCAAGGGCGGTAGATCTACTAAAGAAGAAACAAAAATAGCTAGGGAAAAGTCTCTAAGCATATGGAAGCAAGGCGGTTGCACTATGGCGAAGGCGGCAAGGCAAGGCGGTGCAGATGTAGGGACATTTAGAAAATGGCTAGTAGAGAACGGGCACCATAAGCCTAAGAGTAGAAAAGTGAATGTCTTGCTATAAGATAGCCTATACCAGGCGAGATATGCCAACTAGATGCGAGGCCATAAAGCACGCACATACAGAGGAGGAAGCATTGAAGCATCTAACTACTGGCAACAGTAAGAAAGGCTATAAGCTCAAGCGCAGCGGTGTATCTATCGAGGTAATAGCAGTAAAAAAGTTACCTCATACTCTATAGGCTTGACAAATGATTTACAATGAATATCAGTTTTTCATATATTCCGTGTAGTGACGGATCAGATAGTTTTAAAACCTCTCTTTCAGCACTACATGGAAGAGAGGTTTTTTTTACAGTATATCGGAGCAAGGCAGGTGGACGATCCATTGACCCCAAGTCTGAGTTTGTGGTTGCATAGCTTGAAAGAGACCCGGCTATGCGTAAAGGGTTTACAGTAATGTAGGAACGGCCACGGCTAGCGTAATACAGGACTTACCACACGCGACGATCCGAGGCACTATCGAAGGCGGGGGCACTCATAATTTGAGGCTCTACTTAGCATAGGTTTGACCAGTAATGGGGAACCTATGCTTAAACAGGGAGCATCTCTAATTTGAATGAGGCAGAGAAAAGTATTGACCTTACAATTATTTAATCCGATTATACTATTATATGAATAAAAAAACTGATATAAAAACTGCTCTACTGGATGTAGAAATAATACTGTACAAGCATGCCGCTAAAGCAGAAACTGAAGGAACAAGTTTACGGGTATTAAAATCTATGTGCATACAAGCCATTGATCAATGTGTAATCGCAAGCAAGGCATCTGCATTCTATCTCATAGTATCGGGTCGTGATAACTTTCGTAAGACACTCTATCCCAATTATAAAGGTAATCGTGGAGACAAGCCGCCACTATACAAGCCCCTAAGTAATGCCATAGAGGAACTGTACTCGAACCGGTGGTATCAGCACGACCAGTTAGAGGCTGATGATTTACTGGGTATAATGGCTACCAATGAAAAGATTAATAATCCTATTATATGTAGCATAGATAAAGATATGTTGTCTGTTCCTGGGTGGCATTACAATTGGGACAAGGATGATTGGCCTGCCTATGTGAGCCAAGAAGAAGCTGATTATAATTGGCTAGTGCAGCTACTGATGGGTGATAGCACCGATTGCATCGAGGGTATGAAGGGTGTTGGCAAAGTAAAAGCAGAGAAACTAATTAAGAAGTATGCAGACCCTACATTAAGTGTTCCAGAGCAAGCTAAAAATATTTACGAAAAAGAGAATTATTCTCTTGACCAGTACTATAACTGTCTAAATACTGTGACTATCTGGAGGAAACCTCTACCAGAGGAACTACTAGAAAACGAACTAATTACAGAGATAGTTAAAACCATACCAACACTAGAATAATGGACATAAAACAAGACAACATCGAACGCATACAAACACAGATAGATATGATAAGACAGGAGTCACGCACTCTATCCTATCGTATAGAAAGAATGATGGATCAGCGTAAGGCCCTTAGCGAGGAGAAGAACAGACTCAAAGATAGACTTGAAGCTGTTAATGCAATACCTACTAAAGAACTTATTGAAGGAACTAATGAAGCTCTCTCTAGCCTAACAATCAGAACATAATAATATGGAAACAATGGACGCAGATCTAATAGAAATATTAGATAATAAACTTGAGTCGATGAGAGGATACGGCTTAACTGACGATGAAATATATATCATTAATCTTGCTATACATTTAACAAACACACCAACCAAATAATAATATGCACGACCCAAACAAGTCTTATAGCATATGGAAAGCTATGGTTCATGGCAATAGCACATGGAGAGCTATGGTTTATAGGAGCAAGTTTGAAAGGTGGGACGATAATTTCGTTGACATCAAGGACATGAAGCCCAAAGAACTATTTGAATATTACCTATCCACTAAAGAAATAATAACCACACCAACCAAATAATAATATGACAATAGAAGAAAAACTAACAGATTGCTTATTCGATGCAATCGACACACGCAAATCACTTAGCAATGCTGTCTTGAATCAACCCAAGGACAGAGACGGAACAGAAACAACAGTAGGTGATTGCCTAGATAATATCATTGAAACACTAAAGGAGATAACAGAATAATATGACAATAGAAGTTCACACCGCAGAGATAGATCCGCACACAGAAGTTTTTGCATTAGACGTAGACGATGTATCATTACAACGCCTACAGTATGGAGAGGTCGGAAGCCCTTATCCCTATGTTAAGGTGGCCGATGTTGCCAAGGCCTTACAACCAAAGGCTCCACGCAATGATAGCGACCTGCTAGATTTGATTGATAATCAAGGCTATACCTATTGCTTCTTTGCCTCCGAAGGAGAGGTTACTAGGAGCAAGCACAGATGCGTAGCCATCTATTCCCCTACTGGTCAGCAACTTACAGGAGTTGCAGAAGGATTTGAGAATGTAAGGGACGCACTAGGTTATGTCTTAGACATGGAAGAACAATCACAAGGAGGGATATAATGTGGATACTAACAAAACAATTACACACCTCAGCCTATGCTCCGGATACGAGGGCATTGGACTTGGACTCAGAAGCGTTCTCCCAAATCTGCGAGAAGTCGCTTTCGTGGAGAGGGAAGGATTCGTTATCGCGAACTTGGTTGCAAAGATGGAAGCGGGAGAACTGGATGCAGCGCCTGTGTACACGGACGTTAAAACCTTCCCATACGGAAAGTTTCGTGGATGCGTGGACATCCTCTCTGGTGGATTCCCGTGCCAACCCTTCAGCTCTGCTGGAAAGCGTCAAGCTACTGAAGACCCAAGACACCTCTTCCCTTACATCGCAGACGGAATTAGAGAGTGCCAACCTAGAATTGTTTTCCTCGAAAACGTACAAGGAATCCTCAGTTGCACCACAGGTGACGGAGAACCAGTTCTCCAATATGTCCTCAGAACATTGGAAGAAATGGGTTATCGAGCAACGGCAGGAATATTCTCAGCGGAAGAAGTTGGCGCACCTCACCAACGCAAAAGAGTCTACATCTTGGGGTACGCCTCAAGCCTCGGATCATATCGAGGGATCGAGAACCAAAACGACGAGCAATCAGAAGTGTCTAGGGAGGGACTTGAACGAGTTAGAGGAGAAGAAGAACTGGGCTACTCCTCAAGTAACGGACATAAGGACGGATGTTCGGAAGCCAGAGGAGAGGAGCGACAAAGCCAACAAGGGTGGATGCAAGAACCTCAGAGAGGAAGTAATGCAACCACAGAATTGGCCAACACCAACATCAGCGGAGGGAACAAAGATAGGCAACCAACCAAACTATGGTCAAGTTGCACTGAGCAATCACCCATCAATCGTTGGCCAGCCAGACCGAGCCAAACTCAACAAGAGTGGGAAGAGCCAAGGGTCGTGGTCAACTCCACAAGCAAGGGACTGGAAGGGGGCAGAGGGCAGAGCCTACAAGGGGCAGACCAAGGACTTGCCGGCACAGACAGAAGCGACGGGCAAGCTGAACCCCAACTGGGTCGAGCAACTAATGGGTCTTCCAGTAGGGTGGACAGACTTAGGCTCTTGGGAAACGGAGTAGTCCCTCAGACTGCCGCCAAAGCATTTATAACTTTAATCAATAGAATAGATTGGGAGTAGAAAAACCATACAACTCTGGTCAGTGGACTAAGGCTCGTTACAGGAGCTTTATTATGTCGGCTTTGCGTCGCGCCCAATGGCCAGTCAAGTATGAATCTATTCGCTCTGCCTTTGTGCGTGATGGTGTGAACCCCGCAAGCGGACGCAAGTGTAAGCTGCACAAGTGTTTCGTTTGCGGGGAACTATTCCCTGCCAAAGATATGAGAGCAGATCACATTGATCCCATCGTACCTGTCACCGGCTTTGATAACTGGGACGCACTTATTAACAGACTGTTCTGCGAGATAGACGGGTTCCAGGCTATCTGTGTTGACTGCCACGCAGTTAAGACCAAAGCCGAAAATGCAGAGCGTAAGAAAAACAAACTTTGAACAATGGAAGTGCAATCAATACCTTCGGTTGAAGCAAGACCTTGGATTTTAAATCGACATTATGCTAAAAGAATGTGTCCAATATCTTACGCCTTTGGTATATATGAAGAAGAAAATATGATAGGAGTAGTAACTTATGGGACTCCTCTCAGTTCAACTTTGAGAGATGGAGTATGCGGAAAAGAGTGGTCAAAAAATGTGTTGGAGTTAAACAGGTTGTGCTGCGATAATAAGAAAAATGTAGCTAGTATGTTGGTTGGGCGTTCCCTTAATATGTTACCAAAACCTAGCATAATTGTTAGTTACGCTGATCAAGGCCAGGGTCATGTAGGATATGTATACCAAGCAACAAATTTTATATATACAGGCCTTTCAGCAAAGTTTAAAGACCCAATGGTTAAGGGAATGGAGCATAAGCACCACACGACTATAGGGGATGAAGGAAGAGGCCATGCTTCTCGCGTCGAATATCTTCGTGAAAAATATGGATCGGAGAATGTTTATTATGTTGAACGAGCAAGAAAACATAGATACATTTTTTTACTAGGTAGTAAGACTGACAAATGGAAGATGAGAAAGGCCATGAAATACAAAGAAGAAGAGTATCCCAAAGGAAAAAGCAAGAATTATGACGTTTCTTCTGTACAGACTCAATCAGTTTTATTTATATAATTCAAAGAAAATGCTTGATTATTTATTCATATTCCTTGAAGATCAACTCACACATATAACCAATAACATTATGTCAAGAACAAAACCAAGATCATCAGGGTCATCGAACCCTGCTACTAAGTTCCTTCAATGGAACACACAAGCTTCCGCATGGGAGTTTTACGATAAAGAAGCCCAAGAGTCCAAGACTCTACCGCAAGACACAGGTTTCATTATCCTCGACCAACTCAATACCGCCAAGGGTTGGGATGACAGAAAGAACAGCGCAATCTGGTCTAACGAAGTGTATACTGTCGGAGATAAACTTACTCTCCGCAACAAGGACGGCATCGTTGCCACCGGCACTTGGTCTGAAGTAAAGAGTGTGCATGGTGTTAAGTTCACCAAGTCTGTCTACGCTATGGCCAAGGTTGGCGAAGGCTACGAGTTAGTTAACTTCCAACTCAAGGGCTGCGCTCTTACAGCTTGGATTGAGTTCTAAGACAAAGCAGGTGGTTCTAATAAGTTAGAAGGTGATTTGGTTGTAGCAGTTACTGAAGCGGTTGAAGATCGCAAGGGTGCTGTAAGTTATAACAGACCAGTCTTTAGTGTTGTATCCAATACGCTATCCGATGAGGCAGCCCTCCAAGCAGACAAGATGGATGGTACACTCCAAGAGTACCTATCCTCCTATCTCAAGGCAGAGAAGCCCACAGAGGAAGAGAAAGAGAGTGAGCCAGAAGTTGTTTACTCTGAGCCTGCCATTGTAGCTGACCCCTTCTAGGCATACCCTCAGCCCTTCCCCTTCGGGGGCGGGGCTTTTTGCCATTATAATATAATATGTTTCCACAAGACGCAGAAGAACGAAAGACCTATCCAGTAGCAACCTTTATCAAGGACTACTTTCCTAACGCTATAGCACAGCTAGCCCACCACAGCTACAAGGCTCAACAACAGCATGGCACTCCATCAAATGGTAAGCCTATGCAATGGCACAAAGAGAAGTCTGTTGGAGACGAGAACCAACTCATGAGACACTTCATGGAGGGTGATCTACACAGCACAGCCTGGAGAGCATTAGAACTACTTGAAAGAGAAATAACCAAATCAGAGACATGAAAGAATTAGATTACATAGATCACTTCCGCATCATAATGAAACCCCGCAAACATTTCTTAGACCAGATAATAAAGGCACTGGAGCCAATGAATGGACTGACCAGTAGGGAAGAGGAGCAGGAAACAATTATAGAGAGTGCTGAGAAGATTCTCAAAGAAATACACGACGTGTACACACAAGACCAACACTTGTTGAAGGCCAAGTTTTATTCTGAAGCTAGACAAACTATCGGCAGAGGCATACTCTCCGGACTAATCAAACAGTAATGGATCAACCTCATAGCCTAGAAGCAGAGGAGTCCTTACTCGCTTGCTGCCTGTTAGACAATGCTTCCTACGATAGCATTACTACCATCGTCAATGCAGACGATTTCTACAGAAACGCCAACAAGATAATATTTAAGGCCATCTCCAAGCTATGCTCTGCGGGTGAGGAGTTCTCTGAGCTAGACCTAGACGAGCTACTCAAGCGTGAGGGTACAGACAAAGAGGTAGGTGGACTGGGTGCTATAATGCACATACAAAGACAGGCTAGTAGTTCCTTGCAGATAGCAAACTACGCCAAGATTATAAAAGAGAAGTCTAAGCTACGTCAGATTATACGCACTTCTCGCATAGCCATTGAGTCAGCAAGTGAGAACCAGGACGCAGATGTAATCATTGCCGACATAGAGAGAGCTGTTACAGCTACCCTAGACAACGGCTCCGACAATGACCCATCAATACGAGCAGCGGCTGAGTCCCTACGCGAGGACTTCAAGAAAATGGCAGAGGGTACATACGATACCTTCGCCCTGCCGACTAGGATTAAACAACTAGACAGTAAGCTTAGTGCGGGTGGTGTAGCTAACGGAGAGGTTATGGTTGTTGCCGCTCCTACCTCCTGTGGTAAGACCTGTATAGCTTTGAACATAGCATTGCAGAATGGTGTAACTCACAACAAGCCTGGGCTATACTTCTCCTTCGAGATGCAAGCCAAGAGTCTGGCAAAGCGTATGATACAGACCTGCTCTGCCGTCAACCTCAACCAGTTTCAAGAAGGTGTGCTGTCCTCAGACAAACAGAAGCGTGTATGGGACGCTACCGACAAGGTAGAGAAAGCCCCTATCTTTACAGAGCACTATGTACGCAACGTAGACGAGCTACGCTCACGCGCTCGTATGTACAAGCGTAAGCACAAGATTGAATGGATTGTTATAGACTACCTACAGCTTGTTCCTTGGAACACTAAGCTCAAGAAGCACGATGGTATAGCAGAGGTTAGCCACCAAATAAAACTTATGGCTATGGAACTTGATCTACCTGTTATTCTTTTAGCGCAGGTGAACAGAGAAGGTGCCAAGCGTGAGACAGGCATTACCTTGTACGACTTGAAGGACTCCGGTGACATCGAGAACGACGCAGACATTATCCTCTTGCTATGGCCAGACGGCACAGATACAAAGGAAGCAACAGTCTACGACGATCCAGTTAACGGCACACACATATCTATCAAATACAATGTAGCAAAGCAACGTGAAGGAGAGCGTGACCAGTACGGCAAGTTCGTCTTCCAAAACCACATAGGCAGGTTTAGTTAATCACCAACTAACATAAATATGACACAGCAAAACCTAACACAAAAGCAAGCATACAACCTCTACTTAGAAGGTTTTTCATACCAACAAATCGCTGATGACTACGGAACAAGCCCAGAGGCTGTGCGCTCCAAGATAAGACGATACAAGGCTACCATACCTGCAGCACAGGGCAACGAGCGTGTCCTAGTTATAGCTGATACCCACTGCCCTGCTATGCACGACGGGTACATAGACTTCCTAATATCCATCTTCCACAAGCACAAGTGTACACGCGTTGTTCACATTGGTGACCTAGTGGACTGGAACGCTATTAGCTTCCACGAGAAAGACCCAACCATGCCTAGCGCAGCAGACGAGTTTGTAGCGGCTTCTAAGCAGGTTAGAGCCTTGCACAGGGCGTTCCCAGAGGTAGACTACCTTATCGGTAATCACTCCGCTCTGCCAGAGCGTAAGGCACAGAGCGTTGGACTACCACCAGAGGTAATACTTAACTTCAAAACTCTATGGGGACTTGACGGATGGGAGATACACCCTAGATTCACAGACCTAGTAATTGATAATGTTATATACAGGCACGGAGACAAAGAGAAGGGTGGACAGATGTCGGCACTAAAGAATGCACAGGCTCAGTTCAAGTCTCTCGTTATGGGACACCTACACGCACAGGCTGGTATCAACTACCACGCTAACCAGGATGGTGTTGTCTTCGGTATGAATGTGGGCTGTGGCGTAGACCATAGTCACCCTGCTATGAACTACGGACGTATATACGCTGCAAGACCAGTGCTTGGTTGCGGTGTTGTCTACTCTCCCAAACTTGCTTTCTTTGAACCAATGTTTATCTAACCAATACTACCATGATATACGAACACAAAATAGAAATGGACACCTGCGGTGGTGACACAGCTAATGTTACTGTAGAGTTTGAGGCTGATAGGCCGTCATCCAGAGACGCAGAGGTCAAGGGTATATACTACCTAGAATCTGACGAACCACTAGATAGCGAGGACATACTAAATATGTTTGAATGGATTGAGCAGGACGGCTCTCAGTGGCAACTAATTTCACATAATATAAGATAAATGCAAAATACCCAAACCCAATCCATATTCAAGATTAACGCAGAAGAAGTTCTGGCTAAAGGACTGGAGGCTATGACTAGATCATGCGAAGCCCTGACCAAGCAGAACGAAACTTTAAACAAGGACATAGAGAATCTAAAGAATAAGATTAATATGCTCCAAGACAGGCTCCTATCTAACGCAGAGGAGCGAGAATAACTTTGCAGTTTTATTCATTGACTGCAACAGAGTAAGTCGTGAGTGCTCCGGAAAGGTTTCAATAGTCGACCTAGAATTGGGTTGCCGTCAGCCAGCTCTCCAAACCACGACGCTGACACCTTTAAGTCCTTCGGGCTTTTTATTTATCTTCTTTGGCCTCTTCCTTTGCTTCTTCTAAAAGCTCTGGATCAACCAATCTTGACCCTATAGGAGAAAGCATATAATTGCGTATTACTCTCTCGTTAACTTTATTGGCTTCCCTGTGAGTTAGAAGTGTGACCATTAAATCTGGGTCACGAACCGCATCAATTAGCAGTTGTCTAGCCTTGTCTACTGTCAAATCATTCAAGAACTTTCTAGCTACTGTAGAACCAATAGAAGCGGATTGTATTGACCCACCAGCTGTTCCAGAAAGTTTTGCACCAACCTTTGCTCCAATAACCTGAGCAATTTTCTCGATAATAAAGCCTGCCCTATCATCTGTTACATTTGTTAGTGGGCTTATAGATGACTGCAGTTGCAGAGAAGACATTTTCTGTGCTACATCTGTTAACTGTGACATTTCTTCTGCATTAAACACTAAATTCAAAGTTTTTGATACTCTAGGGTCTTTTAGAATGCGTTTAAATTCTAATCCATTAATTACTGCTCTTCCTTGGCTATCTAATCTACTGGTAGTTATAATATCCATTAGATATTCAGACACTGATGATTTCAACCCATCGTACGCTTTACCAGATTTATCTTTTCTAGCTGCGTTAATTATCAACTGCATTGATGATTCTGGGTTAGCACTATTAAATACCTTCTTAATTGCTACATCTGCTGGTTGATTTATTATTGCCGCAAAACTAGATACTCTTGGGTTGTCTAAACTCTTTCTTAGAGCATCTGATTTTTTTGTAATTAATCTTAACGCATCATCTGCGCTTTTAGCAGTAGTTAACTGAGCTTTAACAGTTGGAACTAACTCTAATATTTCTTCATTTTGTCTAAGGAAGGTATCAACGGCAGACTGACTTCGTACTCTTCCGGTTCCTGGATCAACGACTTGGCTTAGGAACCTAGACTTTAGGTAATTAGATATTCCTTCTAATGCTAGTGGGTCATCAGTTGCCTCTTGCAGTGCTTCAAAACCAATCTTAGATTTTACGCCAGAAGGTAAAAGTGTAGGTATGGTTAAATCAGCTGCAACCTTTTCTCCACCTTCACGTGAAAACCCAAGTATTTTACCAACGGGTCCTCGATTAAATTTTTCATTCATTTGACGGCTAAAGGTTCGAGCGGCATCAATAGCCTCTCCTACAAATACGTCATCTGACCTAAAGCTATCTAAGTCGTTTAAGATTGATTCTCTAAGCTCTTCAGCAATCCTAGCTCTGTTAAATTTTCCTGATGCTCTGGCTTCAGTAGCTTCTTCTCCTAGTCTCTTGTACAAACCATCCAGTTCTCTAACTGTTGTTGTTTTTACTCTACCTCTTCCCCTCTTTCTTTTTGCGCTAGGTCCAATGAGACGTTTAGCGGAAGGAGGTATATCGTCCATCTGCGCACTAGCAGTTTTCGATAATATATTTTTATAAGTTTCTATTGTTTTCTTAACTGGACCTCTAGCGTTTTGAGGTATAGCTTTCCACAACTCATCTTGTTGTTTCTTAGCATCGTTTAAAGCTCGTTCAAGGGAATCTCTAACCACTTGATTGGAAGCCTGACGCATTTCTGCTGGACTTAATCCTTGTGTTCCTAATATACGCAACGCATCAGCAGCTTCTTCTGTAGCCTTTTCAACTCTAGCATCCATAGCTATCTCTAACCTATCTGCACGTAATTTAAAGAATTCTTGTGTATTAGCTGAATCACCGCTTTCAACAATCTTACGAGATAAGTCATCCATAATCTCAGAACGCTTAGTTGACATCTGAGCTTTTTGTTGTGGAGTTTCTCTTATTACTGTTTCCTCTAAGGCCATTAATCCAGGCTCTTCAGACCTAGCAGCTGGCAGAAGATCTGTACCACTTAAATCTTCTATTCTTCTAGATGCTGCGATTGGGTCTTCCGCTAATGATTGAACTCGCACTGAAGCCCTTGCTTTTGCGCCAGCCTCAGTGAAGGGGGTTATTGCCTTCATACCTAAGTTGCCTAACGACAACTTAGAAGCTGTTTGAATTGCTGCTGCAGGAACTACTGCTGATGCAACTTCGGCTAACATTTGTCCAGAAGGACCTAACTCCCCAGCTTCTGCTGCTCTCCGAGCAATAGTAATTCCAGGCACTGCTAATGCTTCTGCAGAAACTGTTCTTACGGGCATATTTACAAGATCATCAATTAGTTTTTTTGATATATTTGCTGTTACGCCTGAGCCTTTTGATAAAGCTAATGCAGTTGCACTTGTTGGTGCGGTGAATGCAGCTATTTCTCCAGCAACAGTACCAGCAGTCTCAGCAAAAGTTTCTGGGTCTCTATCGGGAGTTGGAGCACCTATTGAAGCCATACCCTCACGAATACTCTCGCTTCCCCCAAAGGGTCTGTCTGAGCCTAATCCAATCTTCTTTAACACTAAGTTTGTTAAGTCAACTGGACCTCCAGCTACTTGAGCAAGGCTCTTGTTTAAGAATGGCATAAATCCGCCAATGTCATCTGACTCTTCTTCTTTAGATACCTGCTTGGGTTTGCTAGCCCTCTTCTTGAACTCCCGCGAAAGAACTATAGCATCTTGCCTAGCCTCCTCATTTCCTTCTTCGGCTAAACGATCAGCGGCTATTAAGGCTTGTTTAAGCTTTTCATCAGATAAAGACATATTATTGCGCGTATTTGTCTGCTATTGATAGAATGTCTATTGTTGCATCATCACTAGACCCAAGCTGGTCTGGAACACCCAAGAGACGTCTGAAATTACGCAAATCTTGACGCAGTATTCTAAGTTGTCCCTTTTCTCTCTCTGGATATCTAGGTTGTTTTAAAACTCTATCTATATCACTTATTCTCCTACCCATAGTTTCATCAATACTTCGCATCTTGGATTGCAGGGTTGTTGGGTCCATAAAGATACCAGGAGTTATATCTAATGATTTAGCCAATCTGTCCATTTCGGTGGCTAAAACTCTTGGACTTGCTCGTAATGTTTTAAGTATTTCTTCTTGAGCTGTAACTAGAGTCTGTTGATCTTGTATTACTTGAGGGTCTTGTATGTTTGGATCAGCCCCGATGCCAGCAAGTGGTCCTCCAATTAATCTTTGAGCACTAGAAAATATAGTGGGTAATCCACCGGTGGTTCTTTCATTTGCGAGTGAGAATAGTGTTCTTGAATTTTCTTTTGACCCATCAACCAAATCACCATCAGGTATTGATTTGTCGAACTGAGTAGTTGGTCTGCTTTCCCCTGTTGTCCTATTTACCAAAGATGTTGCACCAGTTTCTGGATCTTGCTGAACGCTTACATTGCCCAAGACTAAGTCAGTCCTATCTTGAAGACTTAAACCAGGGTATGCGTCCCCCAGTAATCTAATTTTTTCTTGTGTTGCGCTTTCATTACGATCATCCTCAAGTTGTAAATTGGCTAATGTTACAGCTTGTTTTTGTTTTTCATTAAACATATAAGCCTCCCTAACTGATGGGCTATTTCTTATAGCTTTGGCTTGACCTTCATCTACGTTTAAAATTCTTTGTATCGCCTCAAGTTCAACCGATTCCTTTTCCTTATCTTCTTTTTTCTTATTATACTTTTCTATAGCTCCGCCTACAGCCTCACCGAGATTCATCATCCCTTGTGCCTGTATGTTAGCTGCGTTAGTAAATCCGCTGAAGTCTAATGCTCCTAAGCGGGGGTCAACTCGTGTTCCTGTTTGAAATGCCATATTATTTAATCTTTGTATTCATCCACTTGCGAATGATGTTCTTGAGTGCTGGTTTGTTGGATATAAACTTAGCAAAGCGTTCTCCGTATTTGATGTACAGTCTGTCAAACCAACGAGGGGCTTCGCAGTTTAACCACTCCCTAAACTGCAACCACTTTGGATTATCAATACCGTAGACTTCACGTGCTACCCAGCATTTTGGTCCAAACGCCATTGCTATTTGTCCCATCATCTGAGCTTGACCTGCACTACGGGCTGCATCAGCCTGTGCCTGCGCTCCCAATAGACCAAACTGGTTCTGTTGATCCATCATTGCCATGTTAAGACCCATGTTAGGATCATACAACTTAGGTCCTACTGGTTGTTGCGCGCCTTGTTGAGCGGCACCAAGGGTCTGACTTCCTAGTTGAGTAGCGTAAGAAGGACGGCCAAGTATTGTAGCACCTAGGTCACCGGACAGAGATCTGTTCATGTTGAAAGCCTGATTGAGGCGACCTGCCTGTAAACCTTCTTGTTGTCCAATTAACCCAGAGCCTAGTTGCATACGCTGTAACTGCTCTGCTCTACGTTGCGCTGCAAGACCCTCTGAAGTTGTAAGCATACTTGCACCTTGTCCTAGCCTTGCTCCACGCATACCTGCTTCTTGACCAAGTAATTGAGAACCTAACGCTATCTGCCTTTCTTGTTTGTTAAGCTCCTCTGCTTGGCGGGCTAACATTTCATCATACAAGGAACCCTGCCCCATCTCTCTACCACGAGCTAAAGAAGCCTGCCTAGAAGACTGCTGTGCGCGTCTTTGTTCTAGCGGTGAAAGCTCACCTGTGGACTGAATAAACTCAGTACCTCTACCAGATATTAGTGCCTCTTGCTCCGTAGGAGATAGGTCACCAAGGGTCATGCCCATCTGTTGTAGTTGCCTCTCAGCGGCACTAGCGGATTGTACCCTACTTCCAAGGAGTCTTTCACCTACATCTCCTAACCTGCTTAAAGAGTCAGGTTGCCTTGGAGAAACCCCTCTTTTAATAGCAGCACGGCTTTGGCTAATAGCTTTACTGCTTCTGCTAACTTCACCTGCAATGTCTCTTGGATTAAAAGATTTCTTAGGGGAGCGGTCCGCCGATATGTAACCCTGTTGGTATAAGTAGTAGGCTTCACCGTCCGTTAGGCTATCTTTAAATTTAGCACTATTAGTTTTGCCGTTAGCAAACCTTAATTTTTCTTGAATACTACGAAATGCATCATTTTCATTTCTTGAATCCTGTAATGATTTTTCTAAATCGCGTTCTTGCGCGCTAAAATCTCCAGCTCTTTCGCTTGCTAAACGTGCTAGGTTTGTGCTGCTTGGGTCAGCTGCTCTTTGTGCATCAACAACTCTACCACCAAGAGTTTCCAAGGCACGAATGTCATCTTCTCGTTGTAGGCCTAATGCCTCACGTGTTGTTGCTCCAGCACGTCGAGATGCTTCATCCTGTAAATCAAATAAACCTGCGGTTCCCCTTAGAGTTTGAGGAGTATTTGATAGTCTTGACTTTAATGATGCTATTTTTTCAGCCCTTGCTGTGTCCTGTACCTGCTTGCCGCTTGATTTTTTGTCAATGTAATCTTGTCGCGCTTTCTCAAGTGCTTTTCTAGATCTAGCATCCATTCCTCCTTTTCGATTTGACTCTGGATAAAGAGCCTCTGCTTCAATTCTGTACTGATCCAGTTGAGCTTCACTTGTACCAGCACCTGCAACTTCTCCTCCCGCTTCTAATGCAGCAATCTCTGATTGTATTCTTGCGTACTCTGGGTTAGCTTGACCCCCTTGGATTCCAAAAGCCATCGTATTGATGTCCTGTAGATCCAACGCCCTGAACATGGGTCTGTCTGTACGTTCAGCCTGCAGAATCATATCCCTCAATGCAGGGTCTGATGTAGCGCCCACGTATTCACGAATAGTTTGACCTATATCAATAGGATCAGGTGCTTCTATTGTTGTGTTACCTCCAAATATACCACTCATTATTTAATCTCCTTTGTATATAAATATCTTTTTACTTCTAAACTTTTTGTCTTGGCAAAAGATTTCCAACCAGGTCTTGCAAGAATTGCCATTTTTTTGCAATTATTTCTCTTCGCAAAATCCTCGATTGTATCAACTAATTTATCTTGCCATAATTCTCTTTTTTCTCCTTTTAGAAACGGCACTTCACATTGCCTAAAGTTAGGCAAGGCAGTAATTCGAACTACGCAAACTCCAAACAGTTTGTGTTCTTCCTCATCATCTGAACCAAACATTACAAACAGTTTAAATTTATTATTTTTTAAATTATCTTTAAGATCATCAATGTCTATTGCATCTCCGTCATACTCAATAGCCTCTATTAACATAGGTTTTACCAGTGACCAGTATTTATCTATTGCAGATGAAAATACTTGAAGCACATTTACCTGTTCTTCTATTTTAATTTTTTCTTTTATCATGAGCTAAGTTATAGGCATTAGGATACTATTTTTAAAGTTCCTGAATCACTATAAACAGTGCCAGAAGCCAAACCAGATGCACTGGTAGGAATATTTTGAATAATTATATTACCAGAAGAGGTAACCTTAAGCAATTCAGTTCCAGTTGAAGTGTTGCTAACTCTGAAATTACCACTAAAGTTGTCAATCTGCATAGTATTATTTCCTGCGGAAGCAAGTATTAACTGCCCTCCATCAGAACCGCCATTGTCTATAAGTATATCTCCAACAACCTCTAGTTCACTACTTGGACTAGTAGTTCCTATTCCTACTTTGCCGCTAGTATCAAGAGTTACTCTTTGTGCGCCATTAGAAAATATTGCTATATCACCACCTGCTGCTGCTCCGCTTGTACCAGTGCAGAACATTCCTGTGTCACCATCAGTGCTAAAAGCAAAACCAGTTGTAGAAGCATCAGCAGAATTTGGTACACCCTGTGCAGCTCTAAATGCTCCAGTAGTTACTGTTCCTCCTGCTAAATTTAGTTTAGCGGGAGTTATACCTCCATCTTTGACTATAATCTTTCCGTTGGTGTCAAGAGCTGTAGTTGAATCATCTACTGCATCAGATGCAAATGTAGCGTTATCTACTAACGCATCTAGTTTAGCTGCTGTTACCTGATCCCCAGTTGTGAAGTCCGTTCCTTTTGATAGTATTGCCATTATATTGCCTTATTTGTTGATCTCATTGTGGTTGCACCCTCTACTTCTATTGCTCGTATAATGGGTCTACCTACTGTATTGTTAAATGTAAATTGTATTCCGTAACCTCGTCTATTACCTATTCTACCACGGATGGAAACATCTTCGCCTATAGCTAGTACTCCATCGTTAAAATTAGTCAAAGCTCCTATACTTCCAGTATCATCAGGGTTCTCTGTTTCGAAGTCAATATTGAGGTCAGAGGTGTTAGTATCACTGGATTGGATATGGAAGTCAAACTCCTTCCAACGCTTGCGATCCAGAGTACCAAAGGTGTACTGCCTTGTGGTCAATGCCCCAGGTATCTGTATGCTTTGCTCTGTTCCCCCTATCTGTGTGCTAACTCGATCCACCCCATCAGTCCGGTGATCAAGTCTATGAACACCACCTATATCGTTGACTGCATATACTCCGCGCTTGTCCCCATCTCCTAGTACTAATAGGTTAGCAACATGATAGTTGGACTCATTGACTGTATCAATGCTCTCCCACTGCTTGTTAAGGAAGTTGTATATCAATATAGAATTGTTACTATTAGAGCTATCCAAGGGTACAGCTATGTAGTACCTGTTATCGAAGTAAACTGCCACTGCGTTCTCTTGGGCATTCTTGTTTATTCTGCCTATAGTCTCGTTGATTGGCTCACTAAGAGGAGTCTCTGTACCACGAAGGTTGTATTCGTCTAAGAACTGAGTTCCATATACCCCATTATCGGACAGGAATATAACTTGATTACCTACCTGCTCAATGGATTGACGGGCCACACAGCCCACCTCATCTGTTAAAACTTGTGTACTAGCTGACTGTAGATCAGTAGTGTTAGCAACTATGTGTATACTGTTACGGTTAAACACTAGCAACCTATCCTCAGCAAATGAATGCAATCCTACAACAAAGTCCGATGTACCTGCATTAAACCTGTACTGAGCATAAATTTGGTCATAGGTATCGGTGTCTAGTATATCAGAAGCAATAAGTTCATCCTGTATATTTCTAGTTGTAAAGCTATCTGATGATGCATCCACAGAGAACTGGAATGGCATTACTAACCTACGCTGGTGGTAAGTAGCAAATGGTGGTGCCGGCATATGAGTAAACCCTAGACCTACGGACACTCGTTGTTGAAATATTACATTTGGTGTATTTGACTCATTAGCGTGTTGAACAAATATAGTAAAATTAGTAGAATCAACAACAGTTACTATGTATTCTTCTCCGTTAGCTAAATTACTTCCAGCCTTGTCCTCAACAATTACTTTATCACCAGTTGATAGATTATGTGCTGATCCTGCAACTACTGTCATTTTTCCTGCAGAAGTAGTTACGGTAGAACTTATTTGAACTGGCTGTGTATATGTACCGCTTGCTACTTTTGTAAAATCCGTAGCTACTATAGGATTTGACGTTACAGTAAAAGTTGTGTCTCCACCAGTAAGAGCAAATCTAAACTTTGTTGCTGTGTCTGATCCGTCAGCAGCACCTAGTCCTGATATTGTAAAACTACCATTTGGAGTAGGGTCCAAGTCACTGCCCGTTAGATTACTAATAGTAACCTTTTCTCCTGATGCTAAATTGTGAGCAGAGCTAGTTGTTACAGTAACTACATTAGAGGCAAGCGCAGCTGCACTAATTGTAGATATTCTTAGATTATTTTCTAATGCTGTGACGCCACCCTGAAATATAAATACCTTGTTGAAAGCTTGGATCATGTCTACGCTTGCACTATAGGTTGTTGCTGATGGGTATCCCATATCAAAGGTTGTACCACTTGCTATATCAATGCCTACGGCTTTAGCATTTGATCCCAGTATAATGTATTGGGTGCTTGCTTCATTTGGATCAGAGAAGTCCGTAGAGCCGTATATGTTGTTAACAGTAGTATCATCTAGTGTAGGTATCTCTACCGTTACATTACCACTAGCAGCTTGTGTATATGTCTTGTCGGTTAGCTTTATTGTATCCGTGTCCACTACAGTAGCTGTGTATCTTCCATCTGCGCTAGTAGGTACAACACCACTTAGTCCACTTAGTTTTACTTGAGCCGTTGTTCCTGCGGCTAGAGTATGAGCGGACGCAAAGTTTAGTAACAATTCGCCACTACTTATAGCTGTGCTATTTGTAGTCTTAGTAGCATCAAGTATAAAGAAGGGAATGGTCATTGCATTAGGACCCACGGATAGTGGAGCATTGACTAGATCTACACCCCTGCGTACCTGTGCCTGTCCATTGCGATCCATACGGATGTTCTGAGCATCAGCAAGCATACCAGCCTGCAACTGATCAGGACGTAGACGGTTATTAAAACCAGCAAAACCTACATCACCATCCTGGGCAATGCGGTCATCTAAACTACCGTATGATGCGTATCTTGACATTAATTAACATTTCCAACGCTTCAAGGCTAGTGCCTTGCGTGTTGGTCTTCCTTTTTTGTCCTTCATTGGACCTTTAACACCAGACATTCTGGCACAAAATGATTTCTTTCTAGCTAACTTCTTACCCTTGGGGTTGGACTCAGTAACAGGTGCTTTGAGGTTAGCACCAGTCTTGCGCTTGAAGTACGCCCTGCCTGCCGCAGTAAGTCCTCCTTTTTTACTTTTATGTTCCTTCCTCATTAACTTCTGACCTTTGCTCTGGGAGTATTGGAGACGACTGTCTTTCCTCTAGCTCCCGCCTTTTTCTTTTTTCTAGCAGTACTAGCTCTTTCCGCTTTCGTGAGAGATAGAGCCTTTCTCTTAGGGAGACAACGGTCTGGGTTCTTCTTGTCTTTAGACGTTCCACAAGGTCCTTTGATACTTCCATCAGTTCCTATGCGTACCCAGTTCTGTTCTCGCCATTGTTTGAGTTGACCCATTATCTTCCTTTACGTTTACCACCCTTGGACTTCTTTGCGTAGTTAGGATTCTTGCAGTACTTAGATGCAGCCATATTAGCGTATGCGCTAGGGTACGTATCAAATGTACGCCTAGCCCAAGCCTTACCTTCGGGGCATATCTTACCCCCGCTTTTTGCTTTTTTTGCCATTCTTTACGAGTGATTTGAGTAACTTAGCTTGACCGGCGTGAGCCTTAGAGGCCTGCTCAAGCTTTCTTGCGACGCTGAGTATTTTTCTGTGCATTTCCGCTCCTTAGTTTTTTGAAGTCAGCACCTGTAATCTTGTTACGAGGTGCAGCAACTCTTGCTAGTTTCTTTTGTTTTGGACTGTATTTACTAAATGGCATTACTTCTTTTTCTTAGCCATCTTTTTAACTGCTTTCTTCTTAGGTGGTCTACCTACTTTGCTTCCGTATGTTCCTTTTCCGTATGGCATAATGTATCCTTTGGTTGTGCGGTTATATTCCGCGTTTTATTGTCATGTAGCTGAATGCTACAAAGAATGTTATTATCATTGCAATCCATAAACCTGTGTCGCTTGGCTCTGGTATAGCAACTAGGTCAGTGCTGTAAATTTGTCCTGGTGCTGTTAGTCTTACCTGCATAACTCCTATGGCATCTGGTGAGAAAGACGAGAACAGAGCAGCATAGGTAGTGTTACCAGATAGGCTTATAGTAGCGTCAAATGGCTCGCTGTGCCTCTCAAAGCCGTCAAAGGTATTTAACTGCCCTCCTCCGAAGCCTACGCTAGGACCGTCGTTAAATATTAAAGGTTGCTCAACTACAAAGTTAGCTTCTAGGTTATCGTATATTAGAAGAGAGGTATCTTGAGTTCCTCCTGTTAGTTCGCTTGCATAGTTCTCAAAGATGTACTCTCCACCTACAGTAGTAGTAAATACCATTGGATTGTAGTACGTTGTCCCACCCTCTGGGTTGAAATTAGGCACACTGTACGTATCATCAATCTCTATCTCCAGATCATATACTACACTATTCAACTGCACAGCACTCCAGGCTATAGAGGCAAATAGCAATGGTGCTAATAAAAACTTTATTTTTTGAAGATAGATGTGCATATTGATGCGAACTCCTTAAAGGCTCTGGATATTATATTATTCTTAGGTAGGAACATAACCACAATAGAAAATATACCTATGTACGCAAATAGCATACCTAGTAGATTATCTTTATAGTTATCTAGTATATATTGTATCATACCTGTCTTGGTCCTGCTGGTGACACCACTCTTGAGTCATCCGGTAATATTGATGGCTGCTCTGGCTCAATATTCTCTACGTCTGAGTGAGGTTTAATTTCATCAACTTCTTCAACATCCTCCTCTGGCACAGGTTCTGCTACCTCTTCGACCTGTGGCTCCTCTTCACTCTCTACCTCTTCACTCTCAACCTCCTCTACCTCTTGTTTAGCTTCCTCTGTACTTCCTGCGTCTTCATCGGTGTTATCAGCACTTTCTTCTTGGGCTTGTGGTTCCTCACTCTTGGCTTCCTCGGCGGGCTGTGATTCCTCTTTGGTTTCCTTTACCTCTACAGGTGCTACCTTAGCCTCTACCTTGGCTGCTTCAGCCTTTACCTCGGCTACCTTCTCTTCCATTACCTCTCTGCCCCAGGAGTCCAATGCACTAAAGTCTACAAAGGTATTGATTACTTCAGGGAACCTAATTCTCTCGTGTACTACATCATTAGCTACACTTGCTACAAATACTTCTGTCTCGTCTACTGCTATATTTGTCTGAGTTACAGCTGCGGTACTCACAGCAACAGTGCCGGCAGTTCCAAGCTGTGCTATCTTATCAACCACAGGTAAATCCTTGATTCTACCTAGAAGTGTTTTCTTAGCCCGCCTAGCACCGTCTTTAGCCGCCTTGAGAGCCTCCTCAGCGTCTTCCCGACTAGGTCCCTCACTTTTACTCCCCAGGACCTCATTGAGGCTGTCGCGGAGCTCAGAGAGCTTTTCTTTAGCATTTTTGTAATCCATTTAATTGGTGAACACAAGGAGCAAGCATCCTTGGCCTTTCTACATATCGAACATTTATCCATATTATTTGACTGATGAAGAACCAAAGTAGAAGCCTACTATGGCTAGAACTGTTTGGCGTATCTCTGGTAGTATAACATACCCGTGCAAAGTTTGGTACGTTGTACCCTTTACGAAGCCGAACCACTTGCTGTACTCGTTAGCTACTGTTACTCCCTCATCGCTGTGAGCTAGGATGAAGGGAGCTATGATTACACCAAATAGAACTGTTACTACTATTATACGTCTTACTATTGCACCACCGTCCCCTGTGCGTTTAGCCGCTGCATCAGCACTATCATCGGAGGCTTTCTGCTTCTTTAGTAGGTTAGAGACATTGTTCTGTTGAGCAGTAACCATTGTACCAATCAACTTGAACAAGAAGCCAGAAGCTCCTCCACCTAGCATAGCTATAAGTTCTGTGGTCATTTAAGTTCCTTAATTAGTTTAAAAATAGAAAGACCTAGAAATATTAGGGTAGCTACCCCAACAACTAGGCTGACTGCTG
>Ga0181391_1000125_pt1 | contig 21924 bp, 34 predicted proteins | sample 14SPOviralmetaG_FD_130080 | JGI IMG/M metagenome (GOLD analysis project Ga0181391, IMG submission 130080) | Marine viral communities from the oligotrophic San Pedro Time Series (SPOT) site, San Pedro Channel, CA, USA - 14 SPOT_SRF_2010-08-11 | ecosystem: Environmental > Aquatic > Marine > Strait...
GAAAGAGAAGATTGAAAGATGTATGCCAGGTGTAAAGATTGTACATCATGAGTTCTTTGAAAAAACAAGAACAGATAAGCGTGGCGGTGTACACGAGAACAACAAGTATATTGTAGTCTTGGAGAAATAGTATGAGCTTTACTAATTTAATTACAGAAGCTATTGATTCAGTATACGATGATATCAAAGCAAACAAGACTCCTACTGTATGTGAGATGGGCAACCAGCGTTTAAAGAATAACAAATCACGTGCTAAAATTTTTAATGCACGTGGTATTCATACACATGCTAACACTACTAAAGAATACTTTCAAGCCTTAGGCTTTGGAAGGTATCTTGCTATCGATGTTAACACAGAGAAAGATGCTATTGCAATGGATCTTAATTTAGATTGCAAACAAGCATATAACTTTACTGATCAGTTTGATCTAGTAACTAACAACGGTACAGGTGAACACGTATTCAATCAGTACACAGTATTTAAAAACATACACGACATGACTAAAGTAGGTGGATATATGATCCATGTACTTCCTTTTTATCGTTGGGTTGATCACGGCTTTTATAGCTTTCATCCTAACTTATTTTTCTGTCTAGCACATCAAAACGATTATGAGATGCATGGTGTATGGATTGGCACTAGTGATGGTGCTCACATTGAAAAGCTAGGACAGAAGTTATCACGTGACAAAGGTTACAGAGGTAAGTTTAAATTAGATACATGGGAAAGAGATCCTATGGTTGTTGCTATTATGAAGCGTAAGACTGATGCTGAATTTGAAATGCCACAACAACATTTATATGCAGGTGATAATATTTCAAGCGATGAGATTGCGAACCGTTATAAATGAACCAGTATAGTGTCCTCCAAAACTTTAAACCAGAAGACTTAAGGTTGAGCCCGTTTCCATACATAGTTATTGACGAAGTCCTACCATGGGACTTGTATAATAAGCTAGAAGCAGAATACCCAGAACAGTACATGACCAAAGGCGAAACACATGGCTTTGGTACTGCACGTTACATTGATCATGACTTTGATACTTACGCAACAGTAAGTCAAGCATGGCAAGAGTTTGCCGCATACGCAACTAGTAGAGAATTTAAAAACGAAGTAATAAGAGCATTTCGCACAGGACTTGAACAACATTACCCACCAGGATCGTTTTGTCCAGAAGGGTTATATACCAAGTATATGCGTAGTGATGTTGCTCCACGTAGAGCTCCTAAGAGCGGATCAATTAGAATGGAGATGCAGTTTGTATTAAATGCAATAGACAATATACAAATTAGAACTCCGCATGTTGATCAATCAAAAGAATTGTTTGCAGGTTTATTTTATATGAAGAAGCCAGAGGACACAGGTACTGATGGTGGTCTGAATGTTTATAGAAACACAGCAGGTAAGCAATGGCGCAGAGTAACAGGACGTGAAGCAGTTGCAGAAGATATTGAAGTTGTAGAACGTGTTCCGTATAAAGCAAACACTATGGTTATGTTTTTAAACACAGTAGATAGTTTACACGGAGTTGAACCTCGCGACAATCCAAATACTATTAGACGTTACGTTAATATAGACGGACACGTACAAGAGAAATTATTTAAGTTCGTTGATTAGGAGATGATTATGAAAGCAGGAAAAATTTGGGGTCAAACAGAATTGATCCACGCAAACGGTGTGCTAGAGTTTCATCGCATTGAATATAAAGCAGGATTCAAATGCAGTGAACATGCACACGAATACAAATGGAACGGATTCTTTGTTGAATCGGGCAAAATGATTGTCCGTGTTTGGCAAGATGATCAAGGACTAGTTGATGAAACTATTCTTGAAGCTGGAGACTTTACGCAAGTTAAGCCTGGCAAGATTCACCAGTTCGAAGGTTTAGAAGATGGAGTCGCTTTTGAATTGTACTGGGCAGAATTTAATCATGACGATATTGTTCGTCGAACAAGCGGCTCGAGCGTAACAGAACAAAGAAAAAGGAAATAATTATGTTCAAAAACATTGATAAGATGATGATGATGAAACTTGCATTATTGCATGTTGTTGTCATTACAATTTCAAATGCTTTGGTTTCTATTCCAGTAGAGATCGCAGGCATTAAACTAACATGGGCGGCATTTACATTCCCGCTTGTGGTATTAGCAACTGACTTGACTGTTAGAATGCTAGGCAAAGGAATTGCAAGAGCAACTATTGCGGCGGCATATCCATTTGCAATTATTGGATCAATCTGCGTAGTATTAGCAGAAGGTGCACCAGAAAGCGTAGCAATGCGTATTGGTTTTGCAAGTGCAACTGCATATGCCGTAGGTACATTCTTAGACGTGTACGTGTTCCAATACTTTAGAGAGCAATGGTCAAAACAGTGGTGGATTGCTCCAGCACTATCAACAGTCGTTGCAAACATCATCGACACATATACATTCTTTGCAGTAGCGTTCAACAATAGTGCAGACGAATATATGGCGGCGAACTGGGTAGAGATTGCCGGTTCACAAGTCGTAATTAAAATTGCAGTAGGTTTAATTGTATTCCTACCAGCATACGGAGTATTACTAAGATACTTGAAAACAAGACTAGCCGATACAGAACAAGGCTAAAAACACAAATAAATAATAGACCGGGCTGAGGTTCGGTCTATTATAATTAAGGAGATAAGAAATGGGAATGTGGGACTCGATTAAAAAGACAACAAATAAAATAACTAGATCAATTATGCCTAGCCCTAGTGAGGTTGGTGAGATTATAGCGGCAGAACAAAAAGCCGAAAAAGCAGTTAAAAAAACAGTTGGTGGAAAAGGTACAGTAAAGCCTAAGACTAAGAAGGCTCCAAAAGCAAAACCAGCAACAACAAAAAAGAAGGCTCCGGCTAAAGCTAAAAAGCCAGCGACTAAAAAGCCAGCAAAGAAAAAATAAATCGTGGGAAGTTTACTTCCAAACGAGCCACTGATATACGAGCGAGCCGATGGTATTGTGTTCGCTCGTTATCGTGACCCTCCACACAATAAAATACCTCGTTGGGTAATTGGTGGTGACGCAGACGCAATTAAAAAACTTGAAGGTCGATTAGACTTTGAAGAATATTTAGAAATGGTTGATTGTGCCAAAACAAACTATACGCTCAAAAAACAACTTGACAAAGCACTCGTAATATGGTATACTATACGTAATGAAACATAAAAGAAAACTACCGCTGAATGAGATCTTTATGGCCTTGGATATGGATGCCAAAGGTGCGTATAAAGAATGGTCGGAAGATGAACGTAAAGAATTAAACTTTTGGTTGCTTAACCGTTATGCAAGTAGTGTAGGCGGATCGCAAGACGCAAAGGAATGGGCAGTTATTGCCACAAATGAATATTACAATAAGAATTGGAATGTGCTAGGAACAAGACATCCGCAACTACAATGGCAACTGTTGTGTGCAACACATAACGCAACACGTAAAAGCAGACACCATCAATGGTTAGGTATGAAACAAAAAGGCTCTGATAACAAGGCAGTCAAGTTTCTTAAAGACATGTTTCCTGAAATGAAATTAGATGAGGTAGAATTACTTGCTAGAATATCTACAACAAAAGAACTTAAAGAACTCGCCGAACAACACGGGATGGATAAAAAAGATGTCAAAGTCTAAAGAAGGATTTGTATGTCCATACTGTAATGTTTCGTACACAAGAGAAAAAACTCTTATGGTACATATGTGCGAAAAGAAACGTAGAGCTTTACAAAAAGATGAAAAGCGTGTACAATTAGGATACTTAACGTTTAACAGATTTTATAAACTATGTCAACGCTTTGATGGTGTTAAGACTTATGAACAGTTTTGTAATAGTCCTTACTACAATGCATTTGTTAAGTTTGGTAGCTTTGTTAGTAATGTAAGACCTTTGTACCCAGAGAAGTATATTGACTATGTAGTTACAAGCGGAGTTAAACTAGACCATTGGTGTAGAGAAGAATTATATGAGAAGTATGCACTTGACCTTATTCGTAAGGAAGGTGTTGAAACTGCTCTTGAACGTAGTGTAAAGAATATGATGGAATGGGGAGATGAGAAAGAAGCTAGGTGGCAAGACTACTTTAACTATGCAAGTCTTAACAGAGTATGTCAAGATATAGTTGACGGTAAAGTAAGCCCGTGGTTAATATTAAACTGCAAGTCAGGTAAAGAAATGATGAGCAAGTTTAATGACGAGCAACTACAGATTGTGTATGCGATAATGGACCCGGGCCATTGGAGTACACGATTCAAACGTAGTGGCTCGGATATAGAATTAGTAAAAGAAATAGTAAAGAAGGCAGGACTGTAATGCCAGATATTGACATTGACTTTGCAGATAGAACAAAGATACTTGAGAAGCTAAAGCATCGAGTTGCAAAGTTAGGCACAGGTAAAAAACATAATACGGGAATCTACGCAACAGAGATTCCACATAACCCTATTGATTTATTGAGTACAATAGATCATGACACAGCAGAGGACCGAGGATACTTTAAACTAGACTTCCTCAATGTTTCTATTTACACTGAGGTAGAGAATGAAGCACACCTAAACGCACTAATGGAAAAGGAACCCTTATGGCAACTTCTGGAACACGAAGACTTCAGCGAAAAAGTCTTTCATCTAAACGGGCACAGCGAACTATTAAAAGTCTTGAAGCCCAGCTCGGTATTAGAGTTAGCGGCGACAGTAGCGATAATACGACCAGCAAAGAGACATCTAGCAAACAAGACTTGGAAAGAAATACACGAACAAGTTTGGATAAAACCGACTGACGGTGCTTACTACTTTAAGAAAGCCCACGCAGTAGCATACGCACATGCTATTGTTGTTCACATGAACTTATTGTGCGAACAATTAAAAAAGGATAACGATGACTATTGATGTAACTTTCTTCACCAATTGGGAAGAACTAAAAGAAGCAATGCCTCCTGTACCAGCAACTAAATTTTGGCCTGAATGGTTTAAGAAACAAAGTGGTGCAAAGAACATGGAACTAGGTTCTGAAAAGAACGGCATGGCGCCTGATGGTAGTCACCAAGATGGATATCAAACAGTTAAGAGTTGTCCAGCAGTACTTGATGTATTAAACATGGGATATGTTATTCCATTGTGGAGTGACTACAAAGTTAAACGTGTTGAGAAAAATGAACATTGTCCGCAAGGTATTGTATGGCGTATGCCTGCAGGACCTCAAAGCAATATGTTTGGTGCGGCAACACATCCACATGAACAGATGGACGCTTATCCTTTTCCACCTGATACATTTGAAGGAACATTTAAACTAATTAATCCATGGAGCGTAAAAACTCCTCCAGGGTATAGTTGTTATGTGTGTGCGCCACACTACAACAAACATGGTAACTTAGAAGTGTTGAATGGTGTTATTGATACAGATATCTATCATGAGCTACACGTTAATACTTGGTTTACTGCTCCTATCGATGAGGAAGTGCTATTACCAATTGGTATGCCTATTGTACAGATCATTCCGTTCAAACGTGAAGACTTTCAAATGGATATTAAAGTTGGCGACCACAGAAGTATGCATAACAAAGTTACGCAGTTCATTCACAACGCCATGTTTAAAGCACAACACTATAGAGCTAAATTAAGCCCCAAAAGGTACAAATAGTTTACTTGGGTTTGCGTACTAGTTGTACGCTCTTACGCTTGACTCTTTTAACTGCTAAATTACCTAGGTTAACAACAGGACCTACAGTTACTTTAACATCCTTAGTATTCATTGTCATTAGACAATGCCTAAATGCTGGGAACTCTTTCGGTAGAAAGATACTGATCGGAATAGTTCGATTGCTTTCAAACCACCACGCTTCGCCTAGATCTAGAAATGCTTGTCTAGACTCATCAGTTGATAGATCAGTATAAACATACATGCTTGTGACATAATTATCTTGATTATTTATAATGCCCACGTATTCATTACCGCCATATTGCACGATACTAAGGAATGGGAATTTTGTTTCGATATCTTTAAGTAGCATTGATTCTCTTTTTAAATAAATATGTATATGTCGCAATTAACATACAGATATTTAGCAAGTAACCAAGTTGGCCTCATTGCGGATTTGGCTAATAACATAACGGAGTATAGACCAGTGTACCAGAGAACCATACAACTATATCGAGGGATAGACAATACGATATCTTTCGAGATAAAAAATTCAGATCAAAAACCAGTAAGCATACTTAACACTTACACCCCTAAGCTAATGGCATTCGACGAAAACAATGTATTAATTCTAGAGAAGACTGGTACCATCCTAGAAACAAGTACACCGTCAAAAAAGGGACAGTTTAAAATTGAGATTACTGCTAATGACTTGCTAGATGTTAAACAACAGTACGTAAGCTACAATGTGTTCTTAACTAAGGACAGCGACAATACTAACGTGGTAACGTATGCTGATAGTCACTTTGGTGTTAAAGGCACTATGATGATTAGTTCAGAAGCGTTTCCAGGACCAAGTGCAACATACAGTATCAATACATTTACTGAGATTGCGGCAAGTACAGGGAAATATACTAGTGAAGCAATTACTGCGGAAGCGACACGTAACGGCAATTCAGCGTTACATACAGCGGCACTTTACTCAACAAACTTTACAGGCGATGTGGACATACAGGGTACATTAGATAACCAAGTTACTAATGGAACTCCATGGGGTACTATTGCAACTGTAAGTTTAGCAAACGAAACACAACCAAAATATGTAAACTTTAATGGAGTTTACTCACACTTAAGAATAGCATATACTACTCCGGGATCGGGTACATTGGACAAAGTCCTAGTAAGAAACTAGTTGACTTTTACCTAGTCTTATAGTATAATATTACTATGAGCGGAATCGTACACGAAACTATATTAGCACATTTGCCTGCGAAGCGTAAAACTACACCAAGTGGTTGGACTAGCTTCAATGCACCCTGTTGTGTACATAATGGTACAGGTGCTGATACTAGACAACGTGGTGGACTAATCCAAAATGCAGAAGAAGGTGTAAGCTATCATTGTTTCAATTGTGGCTACACAGCAAGTTGGAACAAAGGCAGACGTATTACATATAAGATGAAAAAGTTCTTACAATGGATTAACGTTAGCGATGATGCTATTAATAAACTATCACTTGCAGTATTACAATTTGAATCTGATGAACTAGCAAATACATTAACACGTATGCCTGAGTTTAAAACAGTAGAACTGCCAGAAGGTGCAAAGCCAATAAGCGAATATACTGATACTAGTGACGCTCATTTAATTAAAGTATTAGAGTATATGAAGTCAAGACAGTTGTACTTAGAAGATTACAACTTTCATTGGACACCTAAGATTGGATACAGAGATAGATTAATAGTTCCGTTTTATTTTAACAATCAAATAGTAGGATACACAGCAAGGAAAATTACTGATGGTGCTCCAAAGTATATGAGTGAGCAACAACCAGGCTATGTGTTTAATATGGATCAACAAGACTATCGTAGACAGTTTGCTATTGTAGTAGAAGGTCCTATGGATGCTATTGGTATTGAAGGCTTGGCACTACTAGGTAGCGAAGTCAAAGATCAACAGCACCTACTCATCAAGTCGTTAAATAAGCAAGTAATACTAGTTCCAGATAGAGATGAAGCAGGACATAAACTAATTGAACAAGCAATAGAATTTGGTTGGAGTGTTAGTATGCCGGACTGGGATGAAGATGTTAATGACGTGAATGATGCAATTAAAAAGTATGGAAGGATTTACACACTACATCAAATTGTAACACATGCAGAAAGCTCATCACTGAAAATTAAATTAAGGAGCAAAAAATGGTTTGGTTAAAGAACTTAATACTGTCACCAGTTAAATGGTATAAGAAGTGGCAGAAGAATAGAAAATTTAAACAGAGGATTAAGGAACTTCAAAAGAAAGATCCTTTCATTTACAAATAATGATAGAACGCGAGTACGAATTAATTAGGCCTTTTGGACCCACTATCTATCGTAGCACATTGAATGAAGAAACAATGACGCTACTAAAAGATTGTGCAGTTGCAACACGTGAAGCAAATCAAAACGTGGGTAACGACTTAGCTGGTAACATTGAATCACAGTTACAGGCAGTAATGAATAACGACCAACAACAAGAGTTCATGAAACAAGTTAGTACACACTTAGGAACGTACATGCAACAGGATTGGGATAGACGACAAGAACATATGATTGTTCCGTCACAAGACAATCCAGACTTTAAGAACATGTCGTTTAATTTAAACACAGGCCCTTGGATTAATTTTCAACAAGCAAATGAATTTAATCCTATGCACAGTCATGCAGGAATAATTAGTGCAATATTATATATTGATGTGCCAGAAGTAATTGCAAAAGAAGCACAGGACGACTTGCAAAGTAATATGCGTTGTCCAGGACAACTAGAATTCTTATATGGTTCCGATGTGTTAGGAGTTAACGGAACCCATAAAGTAATACCAAAGACAGGAGATATATTATTGTTTCATGCAGGTTTGAAGCATAGTGTATATCCATACAAAAGTAATGTTGAACGAGTAAGCATGAGCTTTAACGTGTGGAGCGTTGAGCCAACTATTAATAACGAAGGAGTAGAATAGATGTTAGTCCCAATGGTAGTAGAATCTACAAGCAAAGGCGAAAGAGCATACGACATTTACAGTCGTCTATTAAAAGATAGAATTGTAATGTTGAATGGTCCAGTAGACGATCATAGTGCAAACGTTGTAGTAGCACAGATGCTTTTCTTAGAAAGTCAAGCACCAGAGAAAACAATTAACTTTTATATTAACAGCCCAGGTGGCGTAATTACATCAGGCATGGCAATTTACGATACAATGCAGTTTATTAAATGTGATGTAAGTACAATCGTATTAGGTCAAGCATGTAGCATGGGTTCATTCCTTGCACAAGCAGGTACACCAGGCAAACGTATACTATTGCCAAACAGTCGTACAATGATTCATCAACCAAGTGGTGGTGCAAGAGGTATGGCAAGTGATATTGAAATTACATACAAAGAGATTCAATTCTTAAAAGACAAGCTAACTGACTTGTATGTTAAACATAACTCAGCAGGTAAGACACGAGCAGACTTTATGAAAGACATGGATCGTGATTACTTTATGAGTGCAGAGCAGGCAGTTGAATACGGACTTGCTGATAAAATCTCGGAGCATAGATAATGATAACTTGGGGTATGGTTGGCAACAGTCACGATGCTAGTTTAGCAGTCTTTGAAAAAGGATCGTTCGGAGACCTTAAATGTGTCTGGGCAAGTCTTGCAAAAGATTTTAGTGATGTGCCAGGCGACCCTAAGCATAGCGATAAACAAATTGCTATGGCACGTGAACTGTATGGAGAGCCAGATGAAATAGTTTGGTATGAGATACCTTTCCTTAAATCAATAAGACAATGGAGAGCAGGACAAGGTACAGTACGTCAAGTATTAAAAGAGAACAACATATACTTGTACTTGAAGCAATGGGACTTGCACAAGGTAAAGTTAAGGTTCGCTAAACATCATACTAGTCATGCCGCATACGGATACTACACACAAGACAAACCTAATGCAACTATAATGTGTTTAGATAGTATTGGTGAGTTTGAAACATTTACTATTTGGCATGCGGGTGAGAAAGATCGTAAACTTAGAAAGATATACTCGCAAGGTTATCCACACAGTATTGGATTGTTCTATAGTGCAATGACACAACGTATGGGTCTAGTAGCTAACAGAGATGAATACTTAGTATCACAAATGGCTAACAAGATTGATACATCAGAGAACTTACATCTAGTTAACGATGTACTTGAAACGTTCATACAAGGGCCCTTAGACGGTCGTACACCGGGTGTAAAGTTCAAACATAACCTACACCGTGGTGCTAACTGGTATAAGCCCGATTTGACTACAGAGTACGACATGGATCGACTTGCTAATGCAACACAGTTTGTATTCGAAATGATTATTGGTATGCAGAGTAAATGGTGTATAGAGAATTTGGACAGTCGGGATTTAATCCTCACAGGCGGTTGTGCGTTAAATAGAGATGCAGTAGATAGAATTAGAACTAAATGGAATTCAATATATGTTCCACCTAACCCAGGTGATCCAGGCAGTTGTATTGGTGCAGTTCTTGCATTGGAGAAAAAGAAGATTGACTTTGACCCAACAATATGGTATAATAGTAAGGCACAATAAAGGAAAGACTACGTGAAACAAAACACTGATTACGGATTTGATATCCAGAAAACATACTTAGAGATTATGTTAAGCGATGCACAAACATTTGTGCGTTGTCAAGGTATCTTTGATCCAGAGAGTTTTGATCGTAAGTTACAAGATGGTGCAACATTTATTAGAGACTTTGTTGCAGAACACAACACACTTCCTACAGAACAAATTGTTAATAGTGCATGTCCAGGTACTAACTTAAAGATTCCAACAGGACTTAACGAACAACATTATGATTGGTTACTAGCAGACTTTGAAACGTTTAGTAGACACAAAGCATTAGAGAAAGCAATCTTAACAAGTGCTGACTTACTTGAAAAAGGTGAATATGGTCAGTGTGAGAGTTTGGTTAAAGATGCAGTACAGATTGGACTACAAAAAGATTTAGGTATTGATTACTTTGCTGATCCTAAAGGTAGACTACTAGGACTAAAAGACAACAACGGACAAGTAAGCACAGGCTGGGAAGCACTAGATAAGAAACTGTTTGGTGGCTTTAACAAAGGTGAGCTTAATATATTTGCAGGTGGATCAGGCGCAGGTAAGTCGTTGTTCTTAGCTAACTTAGGAGTTAACTGGGCAACACAAGGCATGAACGTTGTGTACTTAACACTAGAGCTTAGTGAGTCATTAGTAGCAATGCGTATTGACAGTATGATGACTGAGATACCTAGCAGAGAAATATTTAAAGATCTTGATGGCGTTGAAATGAAAGTTAAGATGGCAGGCAAGAAGTCAGGTGCATTACAAGTTAAGTATATGCCAAGTGGTAAGACAACCAATGATGTACGCAGTTACATTAAAGAGTATGAAGTTAAAACAGGACAAAAGGTAGACGTACTACTGATTGACTACTTGGACTTGTTGATGCCAATAGGACAAAAGATTAGTGCAGAGAACTTGTACGTTAAAGACAAGTATGTATCGGAAGAGCTACGTAACTTGGCAATGGAACTAGGTTGTATCTTTGTTACAGCATCGCAGTTGAACAGAGCTAGTGTTGAAGAAATAGAATTTGATCACTCGCACATCAGTGGTGGACTTAGTAAGATTCAAACAGCAGACAACGTGATAGGTATCTTTACAAGTAGAGCAATGCGTGAACGTGGTAGATATCAGATACAGTTAATGAAGACTAGATCATCAAGTGGTGTAGGTGCTAAGATTGATTTAGAGTTTGACATTGATTGTTTGCGTATTAGAAACTTAGATGACGATGATGACGGCAGTGGTTATGGTGCGGCTCCACAGAGCAGTATTATGGACAGCCTAAAACGTAACACCAATGTTACTACAGACAAAGAACCAGACACACCAAAGGAACCAAACGAAGGTGCTCCAATAGGCAAAGTAAGAGCTCAAACGGACAGTACTAAACTTAGAAGCTTCTTAGCCAATCTAGGTGATGACGATGAGTAGAAAAATTTACTTCTTTGGTGATAGCTTTACAGTAGACTACAAAACAGATTGGACTTGGACAAGACAACTTGCAGAGAAACTGCACGTTAGCGGTCTTGTTAACAACTCAGAACCAGGCACTAGTAACGACTGGATACTGATGAAGCTACGTGAATTCATTCCACAAATAACACGAGAAGATATAGTTGTAGTGTGTACTACAAGTTTATATCGCTATTGGTTCTTTAAAGACAACCCAGAGCTGTCAAACTATATGATTGGTAACTGGGCTAAGATGGCCGCAAAAGATATCGATCAAGATACTATTGATGCTGTACAAGGTTATGTAACACAGCTACAACGTGATGACATTGACCTGTTTCGTTTTGAAACACAGATAGCTTGGCTCAAAGGTTGTAGAGATACAATAGGATTTCAATTACTGTTGATACCCGGATTTGAAATGGGCATCGACTTTTCAGGTCTAGTTCGTGTACACGGGGACATGACCAACACAGTAAGCAACGGAGAGTTCCTTACTAAACAAGATGATGAGCAATGGTATCGCAAAGGTATTGACACACGCTACAATCATATGATCCGTGACAACCACGATGTAATGGCAGACAAGTGTTTGAACAGTATACTCACAGGCAATGACTTGGACTTGACTACAGGATTCAAACGCAACATACTACGTGGAGATGAAAGACTTACACACAAACAGGTAGGACCTAAACTAGTAGAACTAAGCAAACAACTATACGGGAATTAATAATGCAAGTAAATATTAAAGACATCGGTGGTGAAGTTGTAAAGGAAGACGATCGCTACACAGTTAAAGACAATACTGAACTGCGTAACCTAGCACTGAGCAGTACGTTTCTTACAGCAGGTAAGAGTACTACAGGACATGCACACGTAGGACAAGAAGAAGTATACTTCTTTGTAGAAGGCAAAGGTGAGATGGAACTGATCTCAACCAACGGAGAACGCACAGTAGAACCTGTAACCAACGGAAGCGTAGTGCTGATCAAAGATGGTTACTTTCATCGTGTACACAACACAGGCGACTATGGCCTATACTTTGTGTGCGTATTCGATGGGAGGAGAACACATTGACATGGGTTTTAGTTTTTATAGTACTCAGCTACGGTGAAGTAAATGCAGAGTACATCAGTACACACGACACTATGACGGACTGCTTCAAACACAGAGAACTACTAGCAAGTCAAACAGGAGGAGAGTATCCTGGACACTATGCTAAAGGTATGCAGGGAATATGCATACATACTGAATTGGTTCACGCAGAATAAAAAAAATTGATCAAAAAAATTTCCAGAAGTACTTGGTGTTTTTCACTTGAAGTTTAAATACTAGTATGCTTAGACTAAAAGGGTTCGGCTTTAAGCACTACGGTGCTGAATGGCCTGAAGTAGAACAAGACGTTGAATGGCACTTCCAAGAAGCCACAAAGACCAACGGACATCCTGTACGCATTGAGTTCGTACATAGTGCCCTCACAGTTTCAGCTAGTTTAGATCTACTACAGTGGATAGACGAAATGAAAGAACACTACGATGCAGTAGTAGAGCTGAGTCATTCACAAGATACTGAACTTCCCCCAAACAGCCTCTCAACAGACTATGATGTATATTTGGATCGTGTAGTCTTTTGGATAGCTACTAACCCTGAATGGTCAAGTCATGCACAGGTATATCAAGACATGCTACAAGAATTGGGCTCAGGTGCAATGCCCAGTATACAGTATATACGTGAGCAGTACATCAAGAAAGCCAACTTCCCAGAGTATGCAGAATGGTTCGACTGTGTACGCAAAGCCGCGAAGCGGTAAAGCCATTTAGAGCCTTTAGGCGAAACGCGGTTTATTTAAGCACGAAGTGTTTTACGCAAAATTTTTTAGCCCTCTAAACTATCTTAAATCACAATGTAATACCGTTTCGTGGTGTAAAAACACCCGGTGTTTACGGTGTCTGTAGTGTGCCTAAATCCAGCCTAAATGGCTCTTATTTTGCATTTAAGGAGTTCTAGGGTACACATACTGCTCAGAGCCTGAAACTAGCGTATAACGCTGTTTATATGCGTTTAAACCTAGTGATCGTATAGGGTCTTAGTGTTAGCGGCGATGTACACAGGCTTGCAGTATGCAGTTATTCTATGCTCTGAGGGCACTAGGTGTTTGTTGCCATAATTGCCGTATTGGGCGGGTATTCGACGTGCATAGTATTGACACACATCAATTGATCTAAAGTACATTGGATTTGGTTGTTTCTGTTCTGCTAGTAGTACTACCAACATAAATGCATGTAGCATGTTACCACTTACCTTGATTCTCGCCTATAGCATAGATAATAAAAGCACTGACACCAAACACTACTAGTATAGCTATCGTACCAACTACAATAGTGATCAGTCGTTCACGTGCTTCCTCTGCTTCGTACACAGCTCGTTTTTGTTCTTTACGCATCTGTACTTCCATGTGTACTATTTCGTCCCATGCACTAGGTCCGTATAGAGCACAGATGTAGCTACGCAGTTCTTCACGCATCTCTTTGGCTTTTTGTTTGTGTCCCCATACTTCTAGTGCGTTCTGCTCTATAGCACTAGCACCAAACAGTTTTTTAAACATGGGTGGCTTTTCAGCTTTCTTGTGTGCATAGTCTAGATCGCTCATAGCTTTACCCCATTGGCCAAGCTGAGTTGTCATGCTCTGTATATCTTTGCCTGCGTTGATTGCTGACTTGATAGTATTGAATGCACCTGTAGCCATAGCTACTGCGGATATTGGATCGATAATTGTATTAGCCCCCTAAATGAATTACCCTGACTCTGTATTATAATTGTATTTAAACCTGTATATAGATCATTAAGCGTATACTTAATTGTAACAGTTTGTTACTAATAACACACATTGACACGTACATGCGTAGTAGCTATACTAGTACTACACGCGAGGTGACTTACTGTTTAACACCATGCACATTGAACTGGTTTAATCTATCTTGCATAGTAGTCTTAGCTACTGCACCCGTAATAGGAGTAGTTGACGGTTTACTAGCAGTAGAGAATATCTCAGGATAGTTTAAGCGAAACTGTTGCATACGTTTACGCAGTTGTTCAACACGGTGTTCTAGTGTATCTTGATCCTTGTGCATATGTGTACTTATTCCAAAAGGGTTCTACAGGGTAAAAAATTAGATTACAAAAAAATATAGAGAAGTACTTTTCAAAGTTGGGTGGTGATTTTTAACCATGCATGTCAAATTTTGCTAGTGTAGAAAATTATATATATGCCCCCCGGCCGAAAAATATTTTTATTTTTTTCTTATGACCCCACCGCCACAAAAAAAGCTAGACAATTTCTTGCCTAGCTCTGTGTTTATTATTATAACTTAGGGAGTATAATTAGTCTGCTCTGCTACCCATGTAGGCCTTAAAGCCTGCAGTCCTTAGCACGTCAGCATAGGCCTGTGCCCCTGCTTCTTTAACGTCCATGCTCTGTCCTGCATAGCCTGTTGGGTTCCACAACTGCCAAGCCTTGCCTGTCCAGTCTTTACGGAAGCCCATGCTCTCTAGTGTAGCACGTTCCTGCTTACCTAGTCTAGTGTTGCCCTTGTGCTCTGGGTATACAGTAACCCAAGCAAAGCCACAGTACATAGGCTCACCGTACTCATTGCCACCTGTCTGTGCTGTCCACTTGGCTAATAGATCCTGCTGTGCAGTAACAGCTGAAGCCTTTGCGTCTGCTGTTAACTTATTAAGATCTACTATTGTGTCTGTTGCGTTAATTGTATTCATATTATTAAGCCCTCTTTGTTAGTTTATAAGTATATATTACAGTCTTGCTATCCAAAAGTCAACCCCTAATTGCTAGGAGCTAACTGTTTAAATCCAAATGATGCAACCACTGATTGCACACCTTGTTCATCTTCTACTACGTCACCTACACTCACTGAGTGCATTCTACCCAGTCTAGTAATTGACTCTTCTGGTCCTACGTTACCTACGTGGAACACACCCTCTAAGCTATCAGCTTCAATAAGTGCCACTTGGTTGTAGTAGCCTAGGTCCATTGCTTCACGTGCAACTACAGGTGTATCACCGAAGTTCATATCCAGTTTAAGCTTCTGCTTGTGTACGCTATCGTGACCTGACTCGTTAACTTGATCTACTTCAGCGTCTGTTAAGTGTATTTGGTGTAGTTTGTATTGCATTTTTAGCCCTCTTTTTTATTTAATATACTTACAGTATACAGTCTAAGATCCAAAAGGTCAACCAAAAAAGGAGGTTTTTTTGAAGTTTTTTTCAAGGGGAACCCCCACTAGCGAGGGCACACTAGCAGGGGTTCGTACAGTACAGAGTCAGGGTTGAGGGCTATTAGACTCGTTGCAGTACTGTATTCTCAGCCATTGCTTCCCAATTGTTTGGAAAGGCTTTAGCGAGATCGGCCACCTTAAGCACAGTTCGCAAACTAAGCTCTCGGAGATTCTTCTTGTTAATGTCGATGAAGTCCACTACCCTCTCGTGGGTTTCATCATCTAACATGTGCGACTTCAGCATACCATCTGAAACGATTTGCTTGATTCGCAACATCTTCTCACGTTCAGAGTCAATAGTAAGATCAATGTAATGGCAACGTGATTCAATTGCCGCTAAGTGATCTCTCATCTTCTTGCTCTTAACGTTTTCAAACTTGATGTTGGTAATAAAGATCGCTGAACCTTTGAACTCGAAGCTGTCCGGCACACCTTCATTACGTAATTTAAATGAGTCGGTGTTCCAATGGATCCTACGTGTCTTCTTGCTGTCCAATGCGGCCTTCAAGATGTTCAGTGAAAGGTCTTCTTGTAGTATACTATCACAGTCATCAAAGACTAGTACGTTGTCCTTGTCTGCATAGTTGAACAGCTTACAGTAGAGTCCAATTGCACTCATAGCACCTTTGACTACCTGATACTTGGGAGCCTTCTCTGAAAGTGTAGCAATCATATCATGTTTGCCTAGTACTTTTTCTACACCGAACGACTTACCTACACCTGGAGGTCCTGTTACTATCATTGCACGTACATCGCCTTTCTTACAGGCACGTGTCATATCTTCTAGGATCTGGAAACGTTCTCTAAGACGCTCAATGGTCTCTTCGTCTGTTTCTTCTCTTACAGTTGTAGACTTTTTAGTTAATGCATAGTCAGCTTCGCTGTTAACTTTGATCTTGATGTTACGATCTGGGAAGCCAGCCATTGCCTTGCCGTCCACTGTTACGTAACCACCTTGGCTACCTACCTTGAACTCTTCTACCATCGGAAATACCATTCCCGCAAGTTCTACGTCTTTACCACGGATTTTATAAGTTCCGCTCTTAATTTCGATTTGTTTTGTCATATTGCCCTCTACGTTGATTAAAAAGTTATTGCCCTAATTGTTATACTAAGTATAGCATCACATGCTATAGAAGTCAACCCCTAAAGTGCTTCTTTTTCACTAAAGTCTTCTTCTTCTCTAAACTGAGCAAAGTCAAGTAGGTCAGCCGCTAGTGCCGCCGCCTGTGCTCTGGTCAAGCTCACATTGTCGAAGAACATTGCACTAGGCTCTAGGTCCTTCATGCTTTTTACTTCGTGAAACTTCTTGGTTGTTATTTGAACACAGCTTCCTTTGGTTCCACCTGCGAATCTAGTTAGGTGAACTCCTGGTGCGTGTGATTTAAGATCTGTTGCCATTTTGCCCTCGTTTTCTAATTGTTATACTTACAGTATACACTCAAACGTTCTGTAAGTCAAGTTCTTTTTTGGAAAATTTTGCAATTAATTCCTTGTCACTATCCAGTAGATCTGACAAGCGTGGCCCAAAGGTTACACCCATTTTGGTAAGTAGACCACCTACATGGGTTAATCGATTCAGCACAGCCAATTCATGATCCTTCAAATGACCCAGGCCATGTTCGACACCGTAGAACTCTGAGAAGTCCATCATTGCTCGGCCTGTCTTTGCTAGGGTTCGGTATTGGGTAGTTACTTCAAATGCGTTGTTCATATTGCCCTCTTTCCTTATTATGTTTATACTATAGCACCAATTGGATTGAATGTCAACCCCTAATTTAATCCATATCACATTGCCAAACACTACCATCGAACTGAGCCATCAACGCTCCCAGTGGGAAGTCTTTGTGTTCGAATAAGATGTATGGGGCGCCTGTGTAGCAATTAATCTTCTGAGTGACGATGTTGACCTCGCTCAATGGGATCTCACGTGCTTCTGAATTGCCATATGCTGAGTTAAAAATTCTAATCATGTTGCCCTCTTTCTGTTTAACTATACTTAATATAGCACCAAACAATCCAATTGTCAACCCCTAATTTAAAAAAACTTTGGCCTGCCCTGAGGGATTCGAACCCCCGACCTAGTGCTTAGAAGGCACTTGCTCTATCCAGCTGAGCTAAGGGCAGATTCAAAGTGTTGGTGCCTGCGGAGGGACTCGAACCCACACACCGTAATCGATAACGGATTTTAAGTCCGTTGCGTCTACCTATTCCGCCACGCAGGCTATCGTTAGTTGTGAGTGATCCTCTTCTGATCTAGTTGGGGGACTTTATAGAAAGAAAGTGGCCGAGCCTTGGTTCGCATCTGATCGGACTCTGGTTTAATGCAACGTGAACTAGTATTGACCATTCACAACCACCTTCTTCTAAAGGATAGGCCTAGTTGTCCTGGCCTACCCTAGTTGGACTACCTTTAGGCAGTCTCTAGCTCTACCTTGACCTCTGCTTCAGCTACAGGCTGTGCCGGTGCTGTCGGAGTTGTATCAAGTTTGATGTTTCTTACTACAAACTCGTTGATCGCAGACTGTTGGTCTTCACCTTGGAACTCTGCGTGAGTTGATAGGAACTTACATACATCTGCCTTCGACATTGAACTTGGAAGCTCGATGATGTTGATGTTCTCGTGTTGATTCTTTACGAGGATCTTGAATCTACTTACATAGTCATTCGCGAACCTTACTTTGGTCTTGCCGTTGAACGTTGACGTTCCTGCTACGGTATACATTTTATTTGTTGACATAATGTCTCCTTTGTTTGCCTATTCATCCATTATATAATAACATAAACTGGTTGGGATGTCAACCACTTTATTTGTTAAAGCCACCGCCCCTCATAGGATCAAAGATGTCTTTGGTCATGGTGACCAGTTCTTCTTCTACCCCTGGGGTGGTAATCTTCGATATGTTTCTGACAGCGTTGGCTCCCTTCAACATATCTTTCGGAGTCATTGTTCCACAAGCGGTTAAGCTCATGAAACAAAGAACTACCAAAATCGTTTTCACTACGCTACCAATCCTTCGATCCACGCTTGGGGTACAACCCTACCTACGTCTTTGCCACCTAGGTATTTGTTGATCTGTTTGGTAGTGGTCACGCTGAACTTCTCATCAGTTCTAAACGCTCCCTGTTCACAATATCCTGCAACCGGAGTCTCATAGCTGAACATGATGCTCTTGCCGTTAACTTCGATCTCTGTCATATTTGATCCAATGTTCTTAAGTTTCATAGTTTATAGCCCTCTTCTAATTGTTATACTTACAGTATACACTCAATTTAATTGAATGTCAACCATTATTTTAGTTAATCATTACCAAAATCGATCCCCATATCCATGCACAGATAAACAGGAACGCTACGAATCCTAAACAGATCACAGCGAACTTGAACCCTGCCTCAATGATAACGGGTGCGAATTTAAAGATAAGATAACCAATTGCGATGAATCCAATTACTTCTAGCATCTAAGCCTCCTGGCTGTTTTTGATTAAGATCAAAGCACCAATTGCCATCATCGCCGCACCAACACCTGCAACCATTAGCATCTCGCCTATGGTATTAGCTGTCTCCATACAAGCCCCATCGCAATCGTTAGCTGAACCTGCCATAGCCATCAAACCACCGAAAACCAAAAAACCTGCTGTTAAATTTATTACCTGTTTCATATTGCCCTCACTTTCTAATTATTATACTTACAGTATACACTCAAAATAGAGTGTTGTCAACCAAAAAAATGCCCCAATTTACATATTATATTTGGACCAGTATTCGTTCCAACCCTCAGATAATGCTTCATCTAGGTCTTCTCCCTCTGATGATCCCTGAAGCAGATCTGCATGGGGTGTCATAGCTTCTACGAATTCATCGTAGGATTCACACTCTCCAGCCTTGCTATTAGCAAGATCCCAGAACTGGTTCACGTTGTCTTCTATTAAATTATACATGCTCATCTAGTTGCCCTCCTTATTATGTTTATATAATAGCACCATTCTATCCAAATGTCAACCACTTTATTTCTTAAATGTGTGATTTCCTATCACTGCGGTGGTCTCGAATGAACCTGCCCAATGCGGATCAACTAGGTTGTGATTATAGTAGTGAGTGGCCCCACCTGTGTTATCCTTGATGAAGTAATCACCCTGACCCAGTGTGGCGATCGCAATACGTACTGATTCTCTCCAAGCTCTAGCATTGCCTTCGATGGTCTCACCTGTGAGCTCCTTGTTGGCCCAGATGATATCCTTGGCCCCATCACAGTACCAACTGAACTGACATCTGTGCTTCTTGGGGTAGTAGACCCTGTCTGCGTCTGCCAGTGTCTTATCCTGCTTGGTCTTCCAACTCTCCCTCACCGGCCCTTCTTGTACCACTGCACAGTAGGTACCTGGCCATCTGCTATCCTCTACTCTATTACGTGTGACGTTGGCCACTGCTATCTTGGCCGTAAAGCTCTCGCCCCTAGCCTCAAAGTAGATGTTCTCTGCTAAACAAGTGATCGCCGGGTGAGTATGATTCTCTGCCCTCTGCTCGTTCAACTGTTGGAATAGGATCTGCTTGGCCTGGCTCGTAAGCTCTGCCGCATGATCGAATGAAGTTAATTTCTCTGCTGTCACTGCCTGGGATCCCACACAAGCCAGGATCGCTGTCGCTATTATTGTCTTTTTCATTAAGTTGCCCTCCTAATTATATAAACAGTATACAACCAAAAAAATCAAAAGTCAACCTCTTTTTTAATAAAAAAAGATTAATTTTTTGGTTGACAAAGCCTCAGATCTATGCTATAATATAATTACGCTCCCGATGGGCGAAGGCTCAGATGTTGCAAAAATGCCACAGATAAACGCTAGGCCTTTCTATGAGGGCGCCTAGCTCTCCCGCCTTAGTTGTATATAGGTCTAAGGCCTAACCGGGTTTATACTCCCCACCTGTTCCTAGTGAACCAATTCAGGCTCACTCAATTTAATGTACTCCTCCTGGTAACCACTACGCTCACCATTGGCCTCCATCTTATAGCTCTGGGCCTTGCCCTTGTAGCCAGGTTGCCAATAGTCCTCAGCCTTTACGAATCGACTAGCATAGTAGCCATCCTTCTCCTTGTACAAGTTCCACGGAGTCTCCCAATCATCGCAGAACTTCTCCTCGGGATCTACGAAACTCCAATCCAATACATACTCCTCAGACCCCTCGTCCTTATAGGTGATCAACTCAGCGATCTCGTCTATATTCGTGGGCCTAACATTGGGATCTAGGATCTCCATAACGTAGGTCTCGCCACCTTTGAACTTCCAATACTGCGGACACTCACCCTGGCCATCCCAGTCATGTGCACCGTAGTTCTCTCTGTATTGCGTGTGGATTACTAATTTCATTTTCTAAGCCCTCTCTAATTCCTTATTGTCTATACAGTATACCATCTTTCAAACCAAATGTCAACCATTATTTTACCAAAATATAAAATAAAAAAAGATTCAAAAAAGACGATATTTTGGTTGACTTCTACCCCAGGTGGTGCTATACTATAAGAACAATAAGGGAAAGGAGGGCAAGAGGGTTTACCACATAGAGGATCGCAGATAGATCCACCCGCCGGGAACGTTTTCGAAAGATTGATACCGGAGTTCAATACACCCCAGGTGCCCGAAGGCTCAGGATAGTTGTAACCTCTTGAAATCATTGACAAATCTGAACTCGGCCTCAGAAGAACCCCTCGGGGCCAGCTAAGTCATTGATATCATTGATCTTTTTCAGGCCGACACCATTAGAAGCGAAAAGCCAGATCTGACCGACCAGATCACCCCTGACCACCACCGGTCACCTCGAGGCCATGACGGGTCCAATCACAAAGAAGATGAGATTCTATATAGTGAGAACCGTAGTGACCAACGTAGTGAAGAGTCTAGTGATGCTTATAGTC
>Ga0181391_1000128_pt1 | contig 21716 bp, 17 predicted proteins | sample 14SPOviralmetaG_FD_130080 | JGI IMG/M metagenome (GOLD analysis project Ga0181391, IMG submission 130080) | Marine viral communities from the oligotrophic San Pedro Time Series (SPOT) site, San Pedro Channel, CA, USA - 14 SPOT_SRF_2010-08-11 | ecosystem: Environmental > Aquatic > Marine > Strait...
AACCAGCAAATGCTACTAAAGGAGATAAAACATTAAGAGCAGCTAAAAAAGTAAACACAGAAAATAACCCAAAATTAGCATCAGCAACATTAGATGTTATAGATTCGTTTTTTAAAGATTAAATATGATAACACTTAGTATAATATTAACAGTAGTAGTTGTAACTTCTTTTTTTATCATAAGAAATTTAATAAAACAAGCTGAAAAATTAGAAGATATTCAAACAGAATATGAAAACTTTATTACAAAACAAAGTGAAGCAATTGAAGCTTGTAATATAAGATTAAAAGAAATAGACGATAAAGGTATATTTCAATCCGATGATGAGATAGGGTGGATGTTTAAAGAAATCTTAAAATTACAAGAAGCTTTAAACGAATTTACCCTTAAATAAAAATTAGTAAAAACCACATGTCAAATAAACTTAAGTATGCCCCTATTCCTCCTCCAGAACCAGTGATTACTGGTTCTCTTGATCCTCAACCTAAAAAAAGAGGAAGAAAAAGAACAAAAAAACAATATTTTACACCAGACACAGATGCAGCCATAGCAGAATATTTAGCTTCTACTAATCAAGATGAACGAGATACTATTTTTGCAAGAAGAATACATTATCCATTTTATAAATTAGCTGAAAACTTAATCCATACATTTAAATTTTACTATACAGAAGTGGATGATTTAGAAGATTTAAAACATGAGGTGATTTGTTTTCTTTTAGAAAAATTAGATTATTTTAAACCAGAAAAAGGTACTAAAGCATTTAGTTATTTTTCTATAGTAGGTAAAAATTATCTTATATTATATAATAATAACAATTATAAAAAGAAAAAAGCTAAAGTAGATGTTTTAAAAGCAGATGAGGATGATGGTGTTTTACGCCAACTAGGAAGAGATGGACGTAAACAAGACATAAAAGATTTTATAGATTATTTTACAGAATATATTGATAAACATATGTTTACTATGTTTAAAAAAGATAAAGACAGAAAAGTAGCAGATGCTATTAATATACTTTTTAAACGTAGAGAAAATATAGAAATTTTTAATAAAAAAGCCCTTTATATTTACATAAGAGAAATAACAGATGTAGATACTCCTGTTATTACTAAAGTAACTAAAATATTAAAAAAGTATTATAAGTCACTTTATATAGAATATAATGAAACAGGACATGTAAGAATCTAAAAATTCCATATTTATAATAAAACAATATGGATTCATTAAACCAAATATTATTCGACGATAAATCCTTTGGGGATTTATTAAAAGAAATTCACGGTAATCAAAAGAAAAAAGCTAAACAACTTGCATCTTTAATTGCTGAATTACGTCCTTTAGTTCAATCTTTAGGCGACGCTACTGTAGTAGTTCCTTTAATTAAGGAATATATGGAAATTAGTGTTAAAAATGACGATCAACTAATTAAAATGGCCGCTATTGTACAACGTTTATCTTCAAGTACAGTTAATTCAGGAGATGGTGGTTTATTAACTACTGAGGAAATGGATCAGTTAATGGATGTAGCTGAAGAAATAGCTAAAACTGTTGAAGAAAAACCAAAACAAATAGAAAAAGGAAATGGAGAGATCATTTAAATCTGTAAGAGTTATAGATATTATATTAGATGCTTCACATGAAGAATTTACAAATAATGATGATATTGGTAAAATATTTTATAAAGAAATTGAAGATAATTTACCCAATTTTCCAGCACCTGTTTCTAGTATATTACATAAAGCTAAACCTTTATTTTCTTTTGTAAAAAGTTATCCTTTAAAAAATGAAATAGTATTAGTAATAGAATCACAAGGAAATAATTCATTTATAGATACTACTAGTTATTATTTACCATCCTTAAATATATGGAGTCACCCTCATCATGGAGCTTTTCCTTTTGGAAATTATATGGCTTCTGATACTTCTGGAATAAAACAATTTAAGAACACAGAAGATGGAGCAGTAAAAAGAGAAGGAACAAATGAAGAACCTTTAGAATTAAGATTAGGTGAATATTTTCAAGAATCTGAAAATATAAGACCATTATTACCTTATGAAGGAGATATAATATTAGAAGGTAGATTTGGAAATTCTATAAGATTTGGTTCTACTACTAACAATGAAATAAATCCTAATAGATGGAGTACAGAAGGAGAAATAGGAAGTCCTATTACTATTATTAGAAATGGACAAATTGGAGATGAACAAGACCCTTCAATAGCACCTATAATTGAAGATATAGATGGTGATGATTCAAGTATATATTTAACTTCAGACCAAAAATTAAATAATTTTATACCTGCATCTTTAAATTTTAAATCGTGGGGAGCTAATTTAGAAAAAACTAAAAAAACAAAACCTACAATTTTAACCCCTACTTTAGATAATCAAATTGAACCTGAAATAGAAGAACAACCTTTACCTGAAGAAGAAGAACCAGTAATAGTAGAACTAACTCCTATAACTGAAGAGGAAATACAAGAAGAAGAAGAAATAAATGAAAAAACATTTGAAGATTCTTCTAATGTAACAGAAAATGAAACTGATACTAATAAAATTACTCCCTCATCCACTATAATATTAAATAAAGGTACTTTAAAATATAAAATTATTAATCCAGATAAAGACCCAGGATTTGAAGAATTTCAAGAAGTTGATATAAACCAACCTATAGGAGCTAATTTATCTTTAAAACATTTAATATCATCTAAAACAGCAAATAATCCTGAATTTGGTATTCATGAAGAAGCAGAACTAGAAAGAGTAGGAATATATTTCCATTACACAGGTACAAGTGAAACAGGAGTAGTACAAGGACATCATGTACATGATATATTAGGTTTTTATAAAAATGAAACAGGTCCCTCTAAATGGATAACAATTAAGGATTCAAATATGACTATTATTCATGAAACCCAAAAAACTTTTTCTACAAATATACCAGAAATGATAGAATTAGCCGAATCAGCTATATTTAATAATGCTTATAATGATTACAATACACCTAATCCTGGTATAAATAATTACCCTGGTATAGATCCTGATTTAATAAATGGTGAAGAAATTATTAGTAATTTAAAAAAAGTAGTAGAAAATTGTATAGATAAAATAATAGAACAATTTCCTTCATTAGAAATAGTATCAGCTTATAGAGGAGCTGAAGTAGATAATTGTGTTGATGCTTCTGCTGGTTTAGACCATATAAAAGGATTAGCCATTGATTTTAGAGTTCCTGGAACAAACACATCAGAATTATTTAATTGGTGTTTTGAAAATTTAGAAGAATGGAAAGATTTAATGTGGGCTTATCCTGAAAGAGAAGCAGATTCTTGGATTCATATATCTTATGAAGAAGGAAAAAACGAAAAACACACAACACTAGCTTCAGAGATAGATTCTATACATGAGTGGTATGAAAGTGATAGAAGAGGAAGTTCAGAACAATATCAAGATGGAATATTAGAAGCAAACCAAGAATTAATATAATATGGCTTACAAACCAGATAACCCTAACATATATCAAGGAAAACAAGTAATAATAAATTCAGATAGATTATTATTTAATGCTAAAGAAGATTCTATACTTTGTTTTTCTGATAAAGCTATAGGCTTTAGTACTAATGGTAGTATCCATTTTGATACTAGTAATAGAGATGATAATAATTTTATAGTAAATGCCCCTAATATTTATTTAGGATTAGATTATAATGATGATTTACCAAAAGAACCAGCAGTAAAAGGAGATACATTAGAAGAACTATTAAATGAAATGTTAGATTTAATACAAAATTTATGGGATGCTACTTTATATGAAGTATCTTACACAGAAAGTGGCACATTTACAGGACCAAATCCTCTAAATAAAGGAGTCGAAAGAAGAATAGAAAGACAAATTACAGAAGTAAAAAAACAAATAGAACTAATAAAAAGTACTAATGTAAAACTATCATAATGGCAGTACAAGTAATAAGAAATATAATAAATAGTCAAATTGAGGGTCAAATTTTAAAAGCTAAAGCACAAGTAAAAACAGAAGCTAAAAAGGAAATTTTAAAACTTAAAGAAAAATTACCTACTATTGAAGATTTAAAAGCTCAATTTTTATCTATGGCGTGTAGTGAAGCAGCTAAAAAAAAGATAGAATTTTTATATAATAAATTAGATGGACTTTTAGAAAAATTACAAAATATATCAGACAAAATTAGAAACAAAATTGAAGAAATAAAAAATAAATTACAAAAAATAATAGAAAATATATTACCTAAAATAGCACAAATATTAGGAATATTAGCTCTAGCAGTAGTTGCAGCTAAAATAATTATAAAAGTAACACCTGCAGCACAAATAGCAAATTCAGGACCTACAACTAGTGGATATCTTGCTACTAAATTACAATCACTTGTAGATAAGGCTAAGAAAAAAATTAAAGCTTTTGGAGATGCAATTAAAGCTTTTACTAAAAAAATAGAAAAAATAACAAAAGTAGTACAAACTATAATAAAAACAGTATTTTCTGTTTTAGCAATTATAACTCTTTTAGGAGACGAAATAACAAAAGCAAGAGATTTTCTTTTATTTTTATATTTAATGTATAAAAGTCAATGTGAATTAAATTCACCATCAGGAGGATTAACTTCAGGAACTTGTACTATACCTGAACATACTACCCAAGAAGCATGTGAAGCAGCTGGGGGAATATTTAATAACCCTAACCAACAAGTATTAAATGGAAATACAAATTTACTTGCTATTCAACAACAAATAGCTTCTTTATATGAAGATTTAATAAAAGAACTAGCATTAGAAGGAAAAAAAGAAGTAATAGAAACAATAACTAATGTAATGACTCAATATAATTTTAGAATAGAAAGAAAAATAGTACCAATAACTACAATTACAAATACAACTACAACACCTGCACCAACAACTACAACTACAACTACAACCCCTACTCCAATAATAATTACAACAACTAACACTGGAGGAAATGGAGGTGGAGGAAGTGGAGGAAGTGGAGGAGGTGGGGGGTATTAGTTGATAGTTTTAAAATAATTTATATTTATTAACAAACATAAACAAACATGAAAGCAAAAACCTTTGAAAACCTAATTAGAAAAGTAGTTAGAGAAGAAATCGATTATGCGTTACGTAGAGAAATAAAAACACTTAAAGAAGATTTACGTGATGAATTAAAACCAACAATAGTAGAACAAACTGAAAGGTTAGTTGAAGTTCCAAATAATCCAATGCCTGAAGCTGCAAAAAATTCTTTAAGAGAAAAAATTATGGGATCACAACCTATTAAACAACATACTCTTAAAAATTTCACATCTAATTCCTCTTTAAATGATTTATTAAATGAAACAGCAATGGGTAATACAAACACAGAATCAGGAAACTCACCTGTAAGTATAGATAAACCATTTTCGTCTGGGGCCCCTTTACCTATGGACACAACAGGAATGCCTCAAGATGTAGCAAGTGCAATGACAAGAGATTATAGTGGGTTAATGAAAGCAATAGAAAAGAAAAAAGGAAGATAAAAAATGGCAGTAGTTAGATCAGCAAGAAGAATAAATCCATTAGATGCTAATAAAAATGTAGCAACTATAGGGGTAGCCTTACCTTTAGATTCAACTAATTTATTTCAAGGAACTCCAACTACTAGAGAACAAGTAAAAACAAATTTACTTAATTTAATCCTCACTGAAAAAGGAGAAAGATTAATGCATCCTAATTATGGTTTAGGAGTAAAAAATCTTTTATTTGAACAAGGAATAGACACATTACAATTAGAAGAAAATATACACTCTCAAATAATGATTTATATTCCTGAAATAGAATTACAAAACACTGATATAGCTACATCAGAAGACGGACATACTATTCAAATAAAAATAGCTTATAATATTAAAGACAATGCAAACCTTCCAGACGCTATTCAAATAAATATAAGTGATCCTTTCGCAGCTTATCGTGAAGATACAACTTATTATGCAGAGGGAGACAAAACATTAGCAGGACATACAACACCAATAGAATATGGGGGAGATTTAGTAGGAGACAATGATATAGTTACCTATAATAATTCAATAGCAATTAACAATCCTTATGAGGTTGGATTTTAAATAAAATAGACAATGGCTTATACAAAAGTATCAAATAAAGAAGAAACTAGAAGTATTAAATATTTAAATAAAGATTTTACTTCTTTTAAAAATCAATTAATAGAATATGCAGAAGTCTATTTTCCAAACCACTTTAATGATTTTAGTGAAGGTAATCCAGGAATGATGTTTATGGAAATGGCATCATATGTTGGTGATGTTTTGTCTTTTTATACAGATACACAATTAAGAGAATCATTTATAAACACAGCTCAAGAAAGAGAAAATTTATATAATTTATCTTATGCTATGGGATATAAACCTAAAGTAACATCAACATCAGTTGTTGATTTAGAAATATTTCAATTAATTCCCTCAATAGATAATGGAGGAGGAATGTATATTCCAGATTGGAATTATTCTCTAGATATATTAGAAAATTCATCATTTTTATCTACTGAAGGTACTACATTTTATACTAATGAAATAACTCGTTTTGGGGTATCTTCTTCGTTAAGCCCAACAGATATAAATATTTATCAATACGATAATTCGGGTAACCCCCAATATTATTTATTAAAGAAAACAACAAAAGCAATTTCAGCTGAAATTTTAACAAAAACTTTTGATATAGGGGATGTTGAACAATTTAAAACACTAACATTATTTAATGATAATATAATAGGAATAGAATCTATAACAGATTCTGATGGTAATATATGGACAGAAGTACCTTATTTAGCACAAGATACTGTGTTTGATTCAATGGAAAATACAGCTGCTAATGACCCAGAATTATATCAATATAACCACCAAACACCTTATCTTTTAAAATTAAAAAAAGTACCTAAAAGATTTGTATCTCGTTTTAAATCTAATAGAGAACTAGAAATACAGTTTGGATCAGGAGCAGCTATTGAAGGAGATGTTATTATAACTCCAGATCCTAATAATATTGGTTTAGGGATTAAAGATGGAAGAAATAAATTAGATGTAGCTTATGATCCTTCAAATTTCTTATATACAAAATCTTATGGTGAAGCTCCATCTAACACTACACTAACAGTAAGATTTTTAGTAGGAGGTGGTTTAAAATCTAATGTAAAAGCAAACACAATAACCCAAACAGGAAAATTATTAATAAACCCTAAATCCAACTTAAATCCTTCTTTATTTAATTTTTCTAAAGGATCAATAGCAGTAAATAATTCATCACCTGCTAGAGGAGGAGGATCAGGAGATACATTAGAAGAATTAAGAATGAATACCGTTGCTTCTTTTTCAGCTCAAAGTAGAACAGTAACAAAAAATGATTATATAATTAGAACTTTATCTATGCCTGCTAAATTTGGTAGAGTAGCTAAAGCTTATATAACACAAGATGATCAAATAACTCCTTACACAGGTGATCCTACTCGTATTCCTAACCCTTTAGCTTTAAATCTATATACTTTGGGGTATAATGATAGTAAAAAATTATCAAATTTAAATAATGCTACTAAAACAAATTTATCTACTTATTTAGAAGAATTTAGAATGTTAACTGATGCTATTAATATTAAAAATGCTTATATAATTAATTTCGGTATTGATTTTGAAATTACAACTTTTAAAAACTACAATAATCAAGAAGTATTACTAAATTGTATTTCAGAATTACAAGATTATTTTAATATAGATAAATGGCAAATTAATCAACCTATTATTATCTCAGAAATAGAAAATTTAATAGGAGGAGTATTAGGAGTACAAACAGTAGATAAAGTAGATATTAAAAATTTAAACTCAGACGCTTTAGGATATTCTATTTATAGATACGATTTTAAAGGAGCCACTAAAAAAGGAGTAATTTATCCTTCAATGGATCCTAGTATTTTTGAATTAAAATACCCTAATGAAGATATTAATGGACGTGTAATAACATATTAAAATGGCAAATTATTTTATATTTCCCGAAAAAGACAACACTTTATATAGTCACCCAGATAGAAAAAGTCTAAACGCAGGCCGTGATGAAATTCTTGAATTAGTAAAAGAAAAGGGAAGCTCAAATTTCTATCATCACCCATCAAGAATACTTATAAAATTTAATGACTCAGACATAAAAACAGCAATAGAAAAAATAGGATCAGCAACTTTTAATAATGGTATCACAAAAGTATCTCTCCAACTAACAGCTATGCAGGCTAAAAATTTAGTAACTACTTTTAATATTCAATCATTTCCTGTTTCACAATCTTGGAATGAAGGAACAGGAAAATACCTAAATATACCTTCAGGATCTAATGGAAGTTCTTGGCAGTATAGAGACAATAGTATTTCTAAAACAGAATGGGCAACAGCTAGTTTTGCAGATGGGTCAACAGGATCTATAGCTACATCTTTACTAACAGAAGGAGGAGGAACATGGTACACAGGAAGTGGCTTTCAATCAAACCAACAATTTTTAATAGGAGCAGATTTAAATACAAATTTAGATGTAACTAGTGTAATCCAAAAATGGAGCTCTAGCCTTTATGCTGGTCAAACATACCCTACAGGAATAAATAATGAAGGTTTTATATTAATGGAACCAATATCTGTAGAAACAAATGTGTCAGGTAGTTCTGGTGAAATGCAATATTTTTCAACAGATACTCATACAATTTATCCACCAAAATTAAACTTTCAGTGGAATGATTCTTCGTATAGTGGTACTAATATTAAATCAAGTGGAGATTTAAATGCTATTTTATATAATTTAAAAAAAGAATACAACCAAAATGAAGAAGCAAGATTAAAAATCCACGTAAGAGATCGATACCCTACAAGAACTTTTGTAACATCTTCTAATTTTTTAGACGTAGGACATTTTAAATCAACATCTTATTATAGTATAAGAGACGGACATACAGAAGAAGAAGTTATTCCTTTTGATGATACATTTACAAAATTAAGTGCTGATAGTGAGGGAATGTATTTTGATTTAGATATGAAAGGTTTACAACCAGAAAGATATTATCGTGTTTTACTTAAACATGAAAATAATGATGGAACAACAATATATGATGATAAATATATTTTTAAAGTTATTAGATAATGGCAGTAAATATATCATTAACAAAAAAAATATACAATAATAAGGAATCAGCAGATTCTTTACAAGGAGATTTTTCTGATATAATAGTATCAAAACCCAAAATAAATACTAAAAAATTTTTTGAAGGATATAAAAAACATTTTTATAAAATTCCTAAAGAAGGACAATTATCTCATACTACTTTAATAAACCAAAGTCAAGAATATTTAGATGATTATAAAGACCCTAACGCAGATACAATATTGAGATTAAACGAGGAAATTGAAAATTTAAGTGATATTTTAATTAAAAAAGAAAGTCAAATAGAAGAAGAACATCCTTTTTATCCTAATAATACAATTTTAAAGTTTGAAAATAATACAAACCCTTTACCTGTTTGGATTATGCAAAATGGTGCAAAAAGAGAAATAACAAACGGAGATGTTTTATCTTCAATAAAAAAATCAATAGGATATGAATATGATACTCCTACAAACGATATAGCTCAGTTAATTGATTTAAATACATTAGGAGAAATACCAAGTTTAGAACCTAAAATAAATGTAGATAATGATATAAATAAATTTAATTTTATTACAAGTACTTCTAATTTTAATTTAGGGGATTTTGTAGAATATACAACATCAGAAGTTACATGTATAGAAGGAAAACAAGATGATTTATATGATTGGTATAATCCAATAAATACTGATGGGTGGCAAATAAATGGATTAGGTAATGGTGAAGGTAGAAATAGACCTAGAAAAGATTATTTAGATGATGAACCAAATAACGGTGGGTGTATAATACGTAAATATAGTATAGGTTTAGATGAAGGAAATGTAGTAGAAAGTACAAGAAGAATATACCCAGGAGAAACTATAAAAGTATGGTATAGAAAAAATCCAATAGTAAATGGACAAATAGTTCAAAACGGGGGAAAATTACATGATGTAAAAGGATTCGTAAAAGAAGTTAGAAAAACATCAGGACCATTAAAGCTAACAGAAGAAGAATATAGAAAAGACGAATATGGTAGAATATTTTCTAACTTATCACCCCACTTAGACCATTTAGATGACATTAATGGACAAACAAGAGTCATGTTTTATGATGTTCCTACAGAAAATGATAATTACTAATGTCTGAAATAAAAGAAATACTATTAAACAAAAAAGTTTTTGGATTTAAGGATACTAAAAGATCTTTAAATAGAGATATTGTAGAATTTTTACCTAAAACTTCTTCTGTAGGAGAATTATTTGATATATATAATGCTTTGTTTTATGAAATAAGTTCGTTAGGAAAAAAATCACATACTAGTATAGTAAAAAAAAGCTCTAAATATGCAGGAATTCCTTTAGATCCTCAATTATTAGAAATAGAAGATTTAGAAGAACAAATTCAAATACTAAAAGACGATATAGATTCAATAGAAGACGAACATCCTATTATACCTAATAGATCAGTTATACAAAACAGAGCAAATAATGAACTTAATTATTATATACAATCAGGTAGAAAAAGACAAATATTTGATGATAGAACTCTTAGATTAATAAAAAAACAATCAGGACTTCATAAAGATGCCCCAGATTCAGATTTTGTTATAAAACTAGATTCATCAGCAATAGGAGGTATTATAAGTGGACCCCCTATAAATACTATAAATGACTTAAACATAGATGTTTTAGAAATAAATAGATATGGGCAAAATATAATAACCAATATTGATAATACTGAACCAATAGAAAGAAATTAAATATATGGCAAAATATATATCACAAGAAACCCCACCACAAAAACTTAATTTACCTAATGTATCTTCAAAAGAGATTCAAAAGTCTTTTAATTCAAAAGATAATATAGAACTTCATATATCTGATTTAAGAGGTAATTTATTAGATTCTTTTTCAAATTTTAAAGAATATACTCTTACAAATGAATCTGTAAAAATAGATCCTGAACATATATTAAGGGAAAATGGATATTCTTATGGTCAATATAATTTAAAATTTTTACTTCAACGACTAAAAATATTTCATTTAGAAAATGAAGAAGACCCATTTACAATTTTAGAAATATCCCCTTCTCGTACAGAAATTAAATTAATAAGTCCTAAAATAAAAAATGGTACATTTAGAACATCTGTAAAAACTTTTATTTCAGAAATAGAAAATTCATCTTATTTTAGAGATTTTGTTTTAAATTTTGGAAAAGGGCTAAATATAATAGGGATAAATGCATTATTAAACACCAATAATGCTAAATATGAACTTATAATAAAAACTTTAAATCCTTTACCTTCATCTATTAATAAAAATGATACCTGTAAAATAGTAGAATCTATAGTAGATCCTCATATGTTTGAAATAGATATGGGTACCCCACCTCCTGTAGATGATACTGTATCTTTAAGAGGTCCTAATTTTAATATATCTGTAAAAGAACAAAAATCAATTCCTTCAAATTATAAAAATTATGATCAACTATTAAAATATTCTGTAAGTTCTTCTTATAATAATTTAGTAAATATTTTAGAAAAAGGTGAAATACCAGAAATAGAATATGATTATGTAAGACCTGTGTCCGAAAGTTTAGAAGAAGTAATAACATCTTATCACTTTGAAAATTTCGTACATTTTAGTAGTGCTACAGATAGATTAAAAAACTTTAAACATAAATTAATATTAATTGAAAATAAAAATAAAAAAATAGGAGAAATAGACAATATAAGTTCTACATTATCTAATGCTTCCTCTAATAATAAAATAAAATTAAATAATGAAATAGATAAAATAACAAAAGGGTTTGATGGATATGAAAGATTTTTATATTACACAACAGGATCTAATAATTTTACATGGCCTAAACAAAATAATACAATCCCTTATATACCTTATTCTGTTACTTCTTCAGAAGCAAAAACATGGTTAGGACATGAAGTAGACACAGCAACATTTTATGGAGGACAATTACTATCAGCTTCTTTATTTGACAGACAAAATGTTTACAAATTAACTGACACTTTACCCCTTCATATAAAAGATGGTAAAAGTAATAATTTTTATGTTAGTCTTATTAATATGATGGGTCAACATTTTGATCAAATATGGACTCATATTAAACACATAACAAAAATAAAAGATACACATCATAAAAGAGGTATATCTAAAGATTTAGTTTATCATACTTTACAAAATTTAGGAATTAATGTTTTTGATCAATTTGAAAATTCAGACTTATCAGAATATATTTTAGGTGAAGGATCAGGAAGCAACCAATATGATGTAAAACATTACTTAGCCAAATCAGGTTCAGGAGTAATACCTACAGAAACTATGGTAACTGCTTCAAATGAAGGATCTATACCTAAAGGAGACATAGCAAAAGAAGTATGGAAACGTATATACCACAATGTGCCTTATCTTTTAAAAACTAAAGGAACAGAAAGAGGATTAAGAGCATTAATGAATTGTTATGGAATCCCTTCAACTACCTTAAATATAAAAGAATATGGGGGGTCTACATCTGATAGAACAACTTATAAAACTTTTAGTTACGAAAAAACAGGATTAGCTTTAAAAGGAAGCTCAGGAACAACCACAGGATTTTTTGCAAAAACAGATTGGTCAGCTTCTATAAATTCAAATGTAGTTTCTGCTAGTAATAAAACAGTAACTTTTAGAATAAAACCCACAAGAAAAGATCAATCTACAAATTACCATTTATTTACATTATCAGGTTCATATAATAGTACTGCAGTAGTAGACAGTGAAGATAACCACTTAATACTAGAACCTTATGGGTCTATAAATACAGACATATCTTCTTCAGGAGACCATGATCAATATGGTAGATTATCTTATTATCAAGGTAACACTTTAAAAACATCAACATCTTATTTTCCTATATTTAATGGAAATTTTTGGAATATTTTTGTAAATTCAGAAAACTTAAATACAGACCACACAGCTAGTTTTGGAGCATATCAAGCTAATTCGTTAAAAAACATAGCATATTATACAGCAAATACAACAACTTTAACAAATCCTAAAAATACTTGGGGGTTTAGTTCTGATAAAGGAGCAAGAGAAGCATTTTTTGGAGGAGTACCAGCAAATGAAAGTGCACATTATAATACAGTAGATGGATTAATGTTTTCAGGATCAATGCAAGAAATAAGATATTATTTTGGTGAAGCATTATCACATGAAACTCTTAAAAAACAAGCACTAGACCCTTACATATATGCAGGTAATTCTGTTTCTTCTTCTTATAATAATTTAGTAGTAAGATTACCTTTGGGAAGTAATTTACATGAGAATACTTCAAGTTTTCATCCTAATATAGATAGAGATTATATTAATAGTGGCAGTATCTCAAGTAGTTTAGCTGATCCTATATGGGAAAGTATAACAGAAAAACACCATTTACTTACTCCAGATACTATAGGAGCATCAATGACAAGTGAAAAAGTAAGAATAGACACAGGTACTATAGATGATAATATTTTATCTCATAACACATGTGCAGAAACTTCTACACTAGACAGACAACCACCAGATTATGAAGATTTAGGTATATTTTTATCACCTACAAGTGAATTAAACGAAGATATAATTTATACTTTAGGAGCATTTAGATTAGATGATTATATAGGTTCACCTTTACCTTCTGCCCAAACATCCTCTTATTATTCAGACTTAAAAGAATTAAGAGATTTATATTTTAAAAAAGTAAAAAGAAAATACGATTATTGGGATTATTTAAAAACAATACAATATATAGATCATACTTTATTTAAATTAATAGAACAATTTGTACCTTTTAGAGCAAACACAAAAACAGGTATGTTAATTGAACCTCATTATTTAGAAAGAAATAAATTTGTAAGACAATTACCGGTTCAAACTTATGGTCAAACAATGATTTCAGGGTCATATAATACATTTCATGTTGATTTAACTACATTTTCTGGTTCAGAAGACAAATATAAAGGAAGTTCAATATTATCTTTAGACACAGCTATAGGGGGAGGAAATGTACCTACACACAATACTTTTACTACTCACCATATAGGTACTAATAAAGATGGATATAGAACAGAATTTGGAACTAATGGTACAATTACTTTATATAGTTGGGAACCAGTAATTCAAGAAGCAGCCCAAGCACCAATTAAACCTTTTGGGGGGGTAGAATTTGATGGATCAAACAACTTTAGACATGAAAAACCAAAAAATTATAGAAAATTTAATTCAAATACATTAATGGGGAATGTACAAAAAGGAAGAGTTTCTAGTAGGTATTATAGAAGTTTGGCTATCGGAAACCAAAATGATATATTAAATAATAATTAGTTATGCCTTTACCAATAATAAGAAAAATAGCAGATTTACATAGAAGAATAGTATCAAGAGATACTGAAGATTGGACTAATCATATAGTGTCAGGAGACATAAAAAACCTTTTTGATGGCAATAAAGATACAGTTGTAGAAATAGCTAGTGGATTTGGTGGGACAATTGGAGCTAATAGTAGATTTATAACATTTGACTTAGGAAAACCAAGAATATTAGACAGAATAGTATTTACTAATGCTACAGGAAATGCATCTTTTGTATTTGATATAAATTTAAGATTTTGGATCCCTAGTGATGATGTATTTTCAACTAATACTTTTACTGATTTTGCAACAGGATTTAACCATAACTCGGCAACCCCTTTTAATTATAAACTTACAGAAAATTCAATTAGTAACCCTGCTCCTTACACAGGTGATTCTACTTCAAAACACCCAGTTCGATATATAAGAATAGATTTAGCAGATAGTGTTCATTCAACTCCTAATTATCATGCAAATTATTCTCAAAACTTTAAATTTGCAGGTTTAGAAATTTATGAACAATATGAAGCTAAAGATTATAGTGTTGAATTTAATGATTCTGTTTTAGATTTACAAGGATGGGCGGGACCAAGATATAAAGGATGTAAATCAATAGGTAAAAAAATCAACACATACACAGCAGGAGATACTACTTATGGATTAAACCCTAATTTAGAAAATAAAACAACAGCTATTTATATTTCAAATACTTTAGTTGGGGGAAGATCAGATCCTCAATTTGCAAATATAGCTCATCATTCTTACATTAATATTGAAAAAATACTTATTGTTGATTTAACTGATGATTCAGTAAGAATATTAGATAAAGGAACAGAACCTTTTAACTCATTTCATAGATTTGTAACAACAGATTTTCCAACAGGAGGTAAGTTTTCTATGAAATTAATAGATGAAAGTACTCAATCTAATTTAAAAACATCTTATAAAGTAAAAATGAATAAAGGATGGTTATTAAGAAGTTTTTCTTATGACGCAGGCCATGGTCCTTTACCTGGGGTAGATGTAGACGGAACCTTTTTAAACACACAAAATGCTAATGTTAATGCTGATTCTGTAAAGGATGCAATAGCAAATCCTATAGCGTTATTTGATGCAGTTTCAGGATCAGTACAAAGAGCAACAACTCAAGTTTGGGGAGTTACAGATGTAGCACACCCTACTACTACTTTTAATGCACCAGGTGCTGGATTTCCTGATGCAACATCTTTTGGATGTACATCTAACTGTGCTTGGGCTACAGGAAATGGAGGATTAGGAATATATGGATTACATTCAACAGAAACAGTAGGAGGACAGTATTTTGGAAATACTGACGCAAAAGAAGCAACAACAGGATCTCTTTTTGAACAATTTAATTATTATAAATACGGAACTACAGTGGGCGCAGGTGTAACTGCAGCTGATTCTGAACCTTACATATCAACTTATGAACCAACAAGTGTAGGAGAATTAAGATTTAGATATGGTGTAGTAAATAAAATAAATGACGCTATATCAAATGTAGCAGGTAATTTTACTAATTACGTAATGCAACCTTTATACATAGGAAACAATACAGAATTTGTAGATAATAAATTTACAAGACAATTTGTAGATCCCACTAATAACCAACAAACAAAAACAAGATCTTTTGTAATTCCTACAATAGAAGATATAGAAGATAAAAGAGCAGAACAATCTTTAGACCAAAACTTTGCTGTATGGTATAAAGAAACTGAATGGAATCCTTCAATGACTGCAAGTGTATTTATTGGAAACTGTATTCAACATTTAAATAATAATTCAGACACTACTGAATTACATTTAACTTTATTTCAAGGTACTAAAGATTTTTCAGGAAAAGATGACGAATTAAGTATAAGTACTTTTGAAGTAGATAAAAATTTAGATCCTAATTATTTAGATTTTGAATCAAGTATAGGACCTATAACAAAAACAATTGGACCAAGATTAAGATATTTAAAATTAAAAAACCAACCACAATTTAAACCAACAACACCATTAGCACATGTTTCATCTTCTGATTTTTCAACTCCTGGAAGTCCTGCACATACTATTAATGAAACAGGAAGAGACAGATGTATTTTTGACACAATAGAAACAGACCAATTTAGAGCAGAAATATTAGAAAAACAAAATGCATTTGTGTTTGGTCCAGGTTCAACCAATCAAGCCCTAGATGCAGACACTGGTTTTTCAACTAGTAATTATGGAGCAACTTATGATAATAATAATGATAATTCTCAAAATTTCTCAGGATCTTTTAGTTATGAACTTTCTTTCTTAGATAAAGACCATACACTTATCGCTGACGTAGATATAGTTCCTGAATTATTTGATGGAATAGGACATATGGGACTTGCCTTAGTACCAGAACATACACATGAAATGGTAAAATTAAATTTAGAATATTATTTATTTAAAGCAGGAGTAGGTGAAAACAATGTAACAAAAAGATTTATTACTAATAATGATTAAATAAAGATATATATTTTTGAAAACAATTTATATTTATAACAAAACATAATAACAATGGGATATTTAGACAATACTAGCATCACAGTAGATGCAATTTTAACTAAAAAAGGAAGAGAATTACTTGCTCAAGGAGGCATAGGAGCCTTTCAAATAACACAATTTGCTTTAGCGGATGATGAAATAGATTATACTATGTTCAATGAAAACCATCCTAATGGAACTCAATACTCAGGAGAAGCCATAGAAAACATGGCTATAACAGAAGCTTTTCCAGATGAAAATAACATAATGCAGTATAAATTACTTACCTTAAATGAAGGAACATCAGTAATTCCTTTTGTATCAGTAGGTGCTTCTAATATTTCAATGGCTATAGGGGAAGGAAAATCAATAGATCCTATGACACATAACTACAATGCAGTAGTAGCAGGACAACCAGAACCAAATGGATATAGATTTACAATAGCAGATAATAGATTATTTGATTTAATTTTAGGAGGGGGAACAGCAGCAGTTTCAAATACAAATGCAACAACAACTCTACCAGCTAATACAACAGCACAAAGTGCAGTAGTAGTAGGTACTAACCTTCAATTAACAGCTAAAAGTGCAACATCTTTATTTGGTACTTTTAATTCCTTAACAACAACACTTACAGTTGAAGGATTAAATACAGGAGCAAGAATAACAATCCCTATCACAGTAAATAAAACAGTAACAAACTTTACAACAACTTCAGGAGATAGTACAACAAATACTACTAATTCTTCTGCAGGAGTTTAATTAAAAAATAAAAAATGAGCTTAGTAAGATTTGATCCACAATCAGACATCCGTATCCAAACAGACAAATTAACAACATCAACTTGGACAGGTAATAGAAATAATTTAGAAGATTTTATGTACACTTCTTCCCTTCAAGCAGGGGGACAAGCAGGACAATTATATCCTCAATCACCAACAAGTTCAGCTTGGTTTTACCTTGATGTATATGATAAAGATCCTTCTTCTTCTCTAGCAGAAGTACAATTTGCTGCTGCTTATGGACATAGAGCAGGATCAGGATCACCTGATTTTACAAATGATACAGGTTCTTTTGGATTAAATGCCTCAAGAACAGTATATAGTCAATACCGTCAATTAGTTTATGGAGAAGAAAATCAAAACTTTATATTTGGATCTCATGTATCTGATCACATTTATGTAGTTAATGTAAATAGAGCTAGATATAAACACGGATTAGCTACAAGTACTTTATCTTTACATTTATCAGGAGCTGCTTGTATTGGAGCTCAAACAGCAGCTACATATGCTCCTTGTACAAATAATGGTTTCTTACAACTTACAGATGATAGTATTTCTTCTAACGGAGCTGCTATACAAACAAATATAGGAAGACAATTTAATATAGTATCAGGAGCTAGTGGGGTTTATAGTGGTTCTTCAGCAAAACAAATAGCAGGAAGTAGTTCATACGGTTTATTTTACCCAGATGCAGGAATAGCTATTTTAAATGCTGATGCTTTTAAAACAACAGCTATAGATTCAGACACTGATGCAGAAGCTATCTTAGCTAATTCACATGTACCTTTAGGTGCATACACAGCTTCAGGACTTCATAGTGAATATACAACTGCAGAACACTTTAATACTCAAAAATTATATAAAGCAATTTCAGGAGCAGCACATTTTATAGTAGATAGTGAAGAAGTAATAACATCTCAATATTATTTTGCAAGAGCTAAAAATTTTGAATTTAATTATACTAATAACCCATCATTCCAAGATTCAACAGGTAATTTAACTTTTCAAAGTATGATATCTAATCCAAAAACTTATATTACAACTGTAGGATTATATAATGATAATAGTGAATTATTAGCAGTAGCTAAATTAAGTCAACCAGTTGCAAAAGATTTTACAAAGGAAGCTTTATTTAGAATTAAATTAGACTTTTAAAAATGTTCTCTGAATGTACGCTTATAAAAAACTCACAGCACAAGACTCAGCAGTAGTACCCTTTAATGCTCATAAACAATATGATTTTGATTCTGCCTCTTGTTCTGACAACCAAATAGACCATTATAATACTCAATGGACTTCAGAGTCTATTTCTCTTTATAGTTCAGCTAGTTCTGTTTATGGGGGTGATTCTAAAAATGTAATAAAATACCAACAACTAGATCATCTTTTTTATAGAGAATTTCCACATAATCATTCTAACACATTAGGAAGTTTTCATTATTTAAAACAAAAAAGAAATCTATATGAAAAAGCAAACATACTATCTATCCCAACAGGTTTATATGGATATGAAATAAAACCAGGATCTTTTTACCTTAAAACAACAGGTGGTACTGAAGTAGTAGATGATTCACATGGTAATCTTCTTATAAGTGGAACATTTACAAGTAGTGATTATCCTGTAGATATTCGAGAAAATGTTTTTAGATTAGATCCTATAAAAGGTTTTAAAGATTACGATTTAGGAGTTTATAAGGATTATGCACTTAAATTTGTTAACCCTCAACACCCTGAAGCAGGAATAAAAAAGGTTTTTTATAAAAGAGGAGAAATAAAAGCAAATTCCCCTACAACCTATTCTACCCCAGACGACATATTTGAAACAGACGATAGTTATTTTTATAATTCTTTCAAATACAATAAAGTAAATTTTCATTCATCTTCTATAAAATCAAATAATACCATATTTAATACGAGTTCATCGTTCTCATCTATAGTATTTGATAGTATAACAGGTTCTAATATAGTATCAGAACACAATGAAAGATATAATTTTAACAGAGATGATGATTTTGCTATATCTTTTTATATGGAACCTAGAGTGTTAAGTAATCCTCCAGTAGCTAATGCAGTAGCTGTTGGGGATAATTTTCAAGGAGGAATAGTTTTTCATATAGATGGATTTGAAGCTTACATTGTAAATCCATTTCCTATTTTAGATTTTCATGGTTCAGATAAATTTTGGGGAGCTGGTGGACTATCAATTAATGGACAAGCTAGTACTACAATAGGTGAGGGAGAAACATTTACTCAAAATATGGTAACCAATGACCCTAATGGAACATTTTTAGGAACTCATGTACAAAATAAAACAATAGGAGGATATAATGATTGGTGGCTTCCTACAAAACATGAAATACATACATTTACACAATTGTCAAATTTTGCTAACCTTTTTTCTTATGATGGAGTTAATACTTTTAATGATTTAGGAATTACAGGATTAGGAACAAATGCAATTAACAATGTTGATGTAAGTATTGTATCAAGTAATGATGGGTCAAACATATTTTTGGTACACGTCGCCTCTCCTTTTACCAATAATCTTAATATTCCTCAAAGTAAAACAACACCTATAACAAATGATGTATCTAAAAATAATTTAATTTATCCTGTTAGAAAAGTCAATTTAAGTACTTTTGATAGTAGTAGAAGATATATAATAGCAAAAAGTACAACAAGATCAGTTATACCAACAGCAATGCAAGGAAGATCTGAAATTTTAAATATGGATTCAATAGGGGGCCTTACAGAAACAGGATCTAATATGCAACCTAAAGGAATACCCGCTGAACCACAATTTCCTTTTGAAATTTATATGGTAAGTCAATCTTTACACTTTGATAGATCTGATGGTGAACATACAATATCTCTTTCTTGTGAAGTAACAGAATCTGGTTTTTCAGATGCTTCTAAAAATGGTAGTGCTGAAAAATTAACCCATATTCTTTGTCAAACATCAGCTTCTAATATGGAAATTTATTTTGATGGTGTTTTAAGAGAATCATCATCACTTACGGGTTCATTAAAAAAACAAACACAAAATAAAGCTAATTTATACATTGGTTCAAAAGGAGAAGAAAGTAAAACAGATGGTTTTGATCCAAATTATCATTTTAAATATTTTAATGGAAAATTAACTTCTATAAACATTTATGAAGAAGTATTTAACCAAACAGAAGTAAAAAACATATCTGAAAGTATAAATGGATCTCCTTATATAGGAAATTTATTCTATAGAAATGGTTTTGCAACAATAACTCATCCAAAATACCATGATATACTTTCAGGTTCAACAGGAAATGGAACTATTAGTAAATTAAAATTCCAAGGTACACACCAAATGTATGAACATGAATATCAATGTACTGTTGATGAACATGAATTTAATCAAACACTTAATTTAACAACAAGAGAAATAAAATCTAATAACAATTATAATTTAGCAGGTTTTACAACAAGTTCATTTTTTAAACCCTATGTTACAACAATTGGTTTATATAATGAAGCAGGAGATTGTCTTGTAGTAGGTAAATTAGGACAGCCAATAAGAATGTCAAACGAAACTGACACTACTTTCGTACTTCGTTGGGATACCTAAAATTCCTTTTATACATTAATTATTATGTGGTACTATCAAGAAAAAACAATTAATGAAATCGTTGACCTTCCTAAAGGAGCATTCGGTTTTATTTATCAAACAACTCATTTACCAACTGGAAAAAGGTACATTGGTAAAAAATCTTTAATTTACAATTTAAAGAAAAAATTAGGCAAAAAAGAAAAAGCCCTATATGAAGGAAAAGGTCGCCCACCAACATTCAAGAGAGTGTTAAAAGAAAGCGATTGGAAAACTTACT
>Ga0181391_1000129_pt1 | contig 21553 bp, 37 predicted proteins | sample 14SPOviralmetaG_FD_130080 | JGI IMG/M metagenome (GOLD analysis project Ga0181391, IMG submission 130080) | Marine viral communities from the oligotrophic San Pedro Time Series (SPOT) site, San Pedro Channel, CA, USA - 14 SPOT_SRF_2010-08-11 | ecosystem: Environmental > Aquatic > Marine > Strait...
AAAGAAGCAAAGACAGATAGAGGTGGACACCATGTTCCAGACACTAATAGGTCCGATTGCTGAACTAGCAGGAGGTTGGTTAAATGCCAAAACGCAAGCCCAACAAGCAAACGCAAAGCTTAAGCTCACAGAAGCAGAAGCCAAAGCCAAGATCCTCGTCTCCAAAGAAACCTCAGTCCAAGACTGGGAAAGGATTATGGCACAAGGTTCTCAGAATTCTTGGAAGGACGAGTGGTTAGTTTTATTATTCTCAATCCCATTAATCCTAGTGTTCACTGGTGAGTGGGGTCGTACAGTCGTCTCAGAGGGCTTCAAGGCACTAGAACAGATGCCTGAGTGGTATCAGTATACTTTAGGTGTTATTGTAGCTAGTAGCTTTGCTGTGCGCTCTGCGACTAAGTTCTTTAAGAAAGGTTAATCATGTCATTTAAATTATCAGACAGATCAATAAGCAAGTTAAGAGGTGTGCATCCTGATTTAGTTAAGGTTGTAACAACAGCTATAACTTTAACTGATGTAGACTTTGGATGTATCTGTGGCTTAAGAACTGAAGAAGAGCAGGAAGAACTTGTAGCTAAAGGTGCAAGTAAAACCATGAACAGCTTTCATCGAAGACAGGCAGATGGATTCTCTCATGCTGTTGACCTCATGGCTTACGTTGGTTCTCGAGCATCATGGGAAGAAACTCTTTATGACAATATAGCTGATGCAATGAAGAAGGCAGGGGATCAGCATGGTGTTAGTATTACTTGGGGCGGTGCGTGGCAATCAGATCCAAATGTTAGATGGTTAAACATGAGGGAATGGAAAGGCACAATGGAAGATGCATCATTAGCTTACATCGACCTCAGACGTAGCCAAGGAAGACGACCTTTCTATGACGGACCTCACTTCGAACTCACTAGATGATTGTTTTTCCCAAGGTGGTGTAGATAAAGTAATTGCGCTTTTGTCTTGAATAGACATCTTTCGTTTATATCCTAGCCATTCTTTATCTTCTTTAGTCCATTTTGTCATTTGGTCTTACCTTTGGTTTGATTATTTCACGATAGCCAGAAGCTATTGGGGTTCGTCTGCAATACATCATTATCTCTTTGCCATATGTATCTGCAAGTATATCGTATAGATCATCTAATACACCATCACCCATAGCATCATAGCATTCTTGTTGGCTTTGGAAGATAACGCTAGTAGATACATCATGATCTTCAACAACGTACTCAATCACAAGTAACGTATAAAATAATTTAAACATTGTTTATCTTTCTTGCTTTGATTATACTAATGAAGAGGGAAGTTATTCACGGCCTTCCCTCACCATTAAATATAAACTCCTTGCAATCTTAGTTTAGAAACAAAATTACTTAGATCTTCTTTAGCTCTGTAGTATTTTGCCTGTGTGTTTGGGTCTTTATTATACTTAAATCTTTCTTCTGACCACTTGCTTTCTTGTTGCTTTAGATACTTAAGCTCAAACTGTTGGGCAGGAGATAGCTGTTTTTTGTTCATCATTATATCTCTTTGAGAATTGTATATTGTATCTCCAAGCTTCTGTTCTTAGCTGCCCCATGTCAATGTCAATCATGCGAGAGGCTTCTGTGATTGTAAGGTTAGCTTTGGCACAAGTTTCTATTAACCTCCGTTTCTCTTCCTTGTGCCGTTCCCTTAACTCAGGCCATGTTTCTTTAGAACGGTGGTATTTGGTCATTACCTACCCCACTTGATGTATTAGTTTCTTTGTTGTCTTGGCTAATGCTTGGACTTATCTCAAAAGAAATCATTTTTTTACCATCATGTTCTTTAACCCAACCTGCCATTCTCATTTTATTTTCTGTTTCAAAGACTGTGTAATCATCTAGAGGTCCAGAATAATTTGGCTTATTATTTTCTGGATTGGTTTCTTCAAACATAATTGAACAACGTTGATACACCTCAACAATTTTTTTACCATTCTGAGTTGTACCTGCCATCATTACAATCTTACGTTCATTGCCCTTTATATCCATTTTGCCAGAGAGAATAAACTTCTGGTCTGGGTATGGTTGAAACCCTGCGCCTTGATTTTTGTTGTCGTATTCTGCCATTTTTTTTGCTCCTGTATTATAATGTTTTTGTGCTGCTACTAATCTTTGGTGGTGACTTCGAGTTTTGTCTTTTCTGTGACCACAAGATTCCCCTGCTTTAGCTGCACACTTTGGGCAGGGTACTTGTTGAACCATTTGTCTGGTAGTAATTACCAATCAGGTTTGTCTTTATCGGTGTACTTGTTGCCATCGAACTCACCAAGAAATACATCAGCATTAAAACCTAAATGTGATAATGCTTTTGTAAGACCATCAGTCATAGCTTTCTTTGGTGCGTCTTCATCTACCTTGCCATTACGCATAAGAGACTTACAGCCAGAGACAGGGCCAAATACTTTGCTTGGTGATCCGCTATGCCATACACTTACATTAGCTATAACAACTGTATCGTCTGGTGATAAGTTGTGAATAATTGTATCTACATGGTAGCCCCATCCTTCACCCACTGGTCCAAATACTTTTGTTATTGATTTGATTTGATAGTGTGCATCTATAGCAGTAAATTTTCTTGCACCAAATTTTATTTCCTTAAGATATTTTGGGTCAGAAGTTGATACTCTATCCCATAGGTCTAAACCTTTTATCATGCTTTGCTCCTTACATTTATGCGAAGTGATCCACGCTTGTCTCTCTTCACAGTTAACTGGTCACAATAAACCTCACGTTCATTATCACCTACCATTTCTTTTAAGTTTTCTTTTGCAGTTTCAAACTGCTTATGCTCCCACTGTTTATTTAAATATGTAACAGCATTATCCATAAACATATTGTCTGTACTAGCATCACGTTTGACCATCTCATCTACAGGTATTTTATCTATAGATAGATTAGGTTCGTCTATACCTACTGGTTCTTGCTTACGTTCTACATAACCCCAGAAGTCTTTGATTATAGTTAACATACCTTCAGTATATTTTTCATCGTATCTTATCTTAGCGTAATCCCATCTTGAGTTACCAAAGATTGCAGACATAAAACAACTAGGTGACTCTGCGAGTTTCATATACAACTGTATCTGAGGCATGTAATATTTCAACAGACCCTCCATGTTGTTGCGCTCATTTGTATGCTTTGCTTCTATGATACTGCTTCCAACCATACCATCGACGACACCTTTGTATGGTACACCAGATATAGTATTCTCAAATATCATTTGTTTTGAGTCTACAGTTTGCTCAGTGTTTTCTTCAAACCATTTTAAGTTGAAGTCTTCAGTGTGAGAACCAAGTTGTACTGCAAGTATGCTGCTCAAATCATCTGGTTCTTCTAAGCCCATCTTGACTTGCCAAAGCTCATACCACTCAGCATTCATTATCTTAACGGCATCGCTGCCGCCAATAAATCCTTTTCTATCCATAACATTTGCTCCTTATATATGTATAGTTCTACTGCATTTACGCAGCAGGGTCAACATACTTATTTATATCATCCATAGTTACAACGCCACGCTCAAGCAATTGATCTCTGGATAAACTATCTTTGATATACAATTCATCTACATCTTCACCTGCCAGTATTCTTTTCTCTGCCAAGCGAAATCTATCAAGCGTAAACTCTGTGCCGTCTGTAATTTGTTTTACATCATAAGCTTTAACACCTTCTTGTGTAGCATTAATAAAGGTCTTGATTGTCGGCCATGTCCGCGCTCCATGAATGGCGCGGATCTGTCCATCAATCCTTATCAATACACCTTTGAACATCTCGTCATTAAACTGAGAGGGTATGTGTTTGTTTACATCTTCTACAATAAGAACCATCTCATCTTTGAGTGTCTCATTGTCCATGCCAGTAGGCGGTGTATATCTACGAAGTAATTGCTGTAGCCATGAACCTACGATACGTGTGCGATCATCATATTTCATCTTGTATACTCTTATAATCATTGCGATAGTTTACACCTAAGTTGTAGATACATTCATCTTTGAATTTACCTAAACTTTTGTGAACTCTTGCAAGACCTGCTGTAGTTCCTTCATCTGGATTGCAGTCATTAATTAGATCTTCTAGTCGATCTATGACGTAGTGCATACATACTCTGTTATCCATTATCTTACTCCTTTATTTTTTGTATATACTCAGCTTCTCGAATGCGTACCTATCGAAGTTAATAATATCATCAAGGCGATCAGTGTTTGATCTACCTGATACATCATCTATCTCATCATCCCATCGCTCACCATTGAGCCATGTGGTTGGGTGTGGCACGTACTGTTTCTCTTTGTGCTCAACATTCTCAGCAAACTTAGATGCAGCTGTAAGTATAGTTACTGCATCTGTTTTCTTCAGTGCTCTTTCAAAAGCAAGTCGAGCATGACCTTTGGCTATCTTTCTTGGATAAGTATTCCAGAAGTCATCGAAGGTAGGTGTCTCATTGACACCCCAAGTAGTATTATTATTTAACTTAGTAACATTATTATTATCTTGGTGTGTCACACTGACACCCTCCTCTTTTAAACAATTGAATTGATATACAGTTGCAAGACCTGTTCTACCTGCAACCTTAGTTAGATAGTTGTGCTTAACACAATAATTTACTGCTCTAATTACAGAACTTCTACTCAACCCTGACAGTTTGCACAGTCTTGGTATCGTTGGATAAGCTATACCATATAGATCCGTATGGTCCGCTATGAGCAACATAATTAGTTTTGCCTGAGCATTTTCAACTTGCCATTGAACTACTTCTCGTAGTAATATCTCAGCGTACAACATGCTTATGCTTTGACATGTTTGACTCCTTATATGTAGAGCCCTGCCATTCTCCTTTTTGGCAGGGTTTTATTTAATCTTCTTAACTAACTCCTTGAAAAGATCTTCTGACAATATCACACAAACTTTTTCTTTGCCATCTTTTCTTTTATAAAAAGCTATGTCTCTTCCTTCTAAGACCTTGAAAGCATTAGGAAAACTAGATGTTGTGCGATACTTAACTTCAGCTACTAGATTTCGTCCCACCAGTGAAGGGAGGTGGATGTCTCCTGAGTATTCTCCACCGAGAGATCCTGAGAGTGGGACTTTCTTTGCTTCGATCTCTTGGTCTTCGAGCCACTTGACGAACCACCTTTCATGATAGCTACCTTTTTGCTTATTCTTGTTTCCCATATGTCTCTTTCATAACAGTCTAAGCAAACCATATGATAGCTTGCAGGTTTCTCGCTGTGTAATATTGCAACAAAATATTCAGTTACAATACCACAACTATCACACTCACATGTGCCTGATTTAATCTTTGTACGAACAGACTTTGATCTTCGCGCCAAGTGCATCTAACCAACACGTTAACATGAAACCAGATGGCACACGTTTGTATTGTTCCCATTTGTGAATTAAGGATAAGGTGCAGCCAATCTCCATTGCAAGTCTTTCCTGTGATAGCCCAAGATAATTACGTCTTGCTATCAAAGCATCAACAAGATCTGTGTAACTTTCAGTTACTTCTGTTGCTTTTGTGTAGTTTTGAAACTGCGCCATTGATTTTCTTTGGTGTAATCAAACCTGTAGGCCATCGCTTAGACAATCTATCTAATGTTTGATAGACTTTCTTTGCAGTCTCATAACTTATTTCACTACGTCCATTGACTGTTCGATAGTAAGTTGAGGTAGGTATCTTTGCAGCAACAAAAACTTTATGCAAAGGCATATCTACATAGCGATGTTTCTCTAGGATTTGATCCCAATAACTTTTTAACATGCCGCAGCATATGCACATATGCAGTTAGATAGTCAAGCGTTAGGTTACTTCCCAATATAAAGCATAGTGTTTGTCATTATCATTTTTAACCATAGCTTTATCAATAATCATGCCACTATCTTTTAGATCTTTTATTCTTGCAGCCAATCGAAAGCAGCTAAACATTTCTAATGCTTGTATCGCAGTTATTGTATTGCCCTGTTTAAGATGTGCTTGAATTAATCTATTCTGTGACTCCATTGTATTTCTCCTCTAAGTATTTCCAGAACGATGCTTTGAATGCTTGGTTAAGAATTGTATCTATGTCTCGCATAGTATTCTCCCATTGCCACCGCACTCATCGCATACAACTATAGTTGAACTCTCGTATCCAATGTCACGATCAAAACCTTGTGGATGCCAAGTTACTTTTTCTAAATCACCATCGCCACCACACTCAGTACATTCAACTGATTCCATATCAATTAACATTTGTTTTAGTCTACCCAATCGTCAATCTCCTCTAGGTTTAATTGATAGTTTGCTTCCCAAGCTTCATTAGCTTCATTAATAAACTGAACTAAATTAAAGTCATTGCACTCACTGGTCAAAGCAGTAGCTATTGCTTCGATACCTGTAGGCCAGTGAACATGTGGACATATCTGTTCAGCTATGAACCTAAGTTGATGAGGTTTGAATTGCATTTTGTCGTGAGACATTTGTTAATTCCTCCATAGAAATAAAAAATTTTACATGCACAAACCCACCTTGCATTGATGATATTGCGTAATCATGTGGGCATGTCTTGAGCCACTGTAATAGTGACTCAATGTTTTGAACTTGTACTGTAATCATAGATCATACCACCTGTCTGAACTCATTGCTTTTGCAATCTCATTCTCACGTAAGCGTCGAGCATTCTCTGGATTGCCCAAGTGATCCGTATGTGTAGCCCACTCAGTCAGTGTATTGTACAATGCCCATTGATTGTTACCAATGTGTGCTCGGTTGCTATCCCACATACGCAAGAGATCTTCGCGTCTGCTTTTATTGAAGTGAGCATACTGTGGATTGCCTCGCTGTTTTGTCTTACACAACGCATCATTGAGAAATCTTTCAGCATCATCATTGCTAATCTTGTAATTAATGTATGACTTGAACAAAGCATCTGAGTCTTTGAATGCTTCAAGACCTGCTTGAATTTTAGCTGCTGATGATTGGACAGATACATTAGTAGTATGCTTTGCCCAAGTCTTAGCTACAGTATGTGGTGTAGTGCAACCATTCATACACCAAAGACGTAAGCCTTCTGCCTGTTGTTGGAATGCCCAACTAGCATCGTATGAATTATAGAACTGAATGCGGAATGTAATGATGTCATCAAGTTGTGGTTCTATCTTAAGATCAGGAAAGTTTACTTCACCTCGTAGCTTACGACCACCATCAACAAGATGAAACTTTTCTTCGTAGCTAGTGCCAAGAGTGTTAGCTGTTTCATCAATAGAGTCCATAATACTATTGACTACATCACTGTGTGTAATGATCTTGTATTTGTCGCCAAGTCCACGGCTCATGTGTTCGCCAGTGTCAGTGCGTACAACCACACGATTGCCTTCGATCTTACGACCAGTACGATCATAAGTTTCTTGTAGTTCTACTGGGAAATCCCAAGTAGGATTAGTAAAGTCCAACATGTCTAACTCCTATGTAAATGTTGATATAAAAAGATATAGTAAAACAAATATGATAATAGCTTTTGCTAACTCAATCATAATATCAAATGCTTTTTTCATTCGCTAATGTACTCCGTTATAGCTGCGTCAAAGTTTGAATGCTGACGGGAAGTGATACCCCCCTCTCTGCATTTGCAATGCTTGAGGTGGGAGATTAGGTTGACGCTTGGTTGTTAAGAAAGGGGCAGCTGATTGCTACCCCTTGTCGGTGGCTATCTACGCCACCCTTGCTTTGAGGGCTGCTAATCTTTCTTTTGACATAGACACTGGACGTGTCTTTTTAGGTGCAGCTTCCCAAGATTTACCTGTTACTTGTTCATAAACACTGAGGTCAGCCTCATGTCTGGTTTCAAGTAATGCCAGTTCATCTTCGACATTATCTATAAGCTTTTGCAGTGCATCCATTTTGATGTGCTGTTTCTGTTCAGCTGCATTTTCATAGTCAGCCAATCTATCAGCTAACATTCTTTTCTTATAGTCGAGTGAGTTCTTTGAGGTATAGCATTCGTCCTTGGCGATGCTTTCGATAAATCGCTCATTCGGTGCAACATCTTGTAGTCCGTTAAACCAATCTAGAACGGCAAGCTTTCTTTCTACGAGTGTAAGTGTTTTCTTAGTCATAATTGTATTCTCCAAGTTATATTTGCGAGGACCATCCTCGACACAGACCTTAACAAGACAGCAGAGAAAACCTGTCCACGACAGGTTGTTATTCGCAACTTCTTCCCACACCAGTTGACCTAGCCACAACTAGACACAGCAACCACAAGAACAACCTAGCCAGTGCAAGAGGGAAGTTGTTGCGAATGACTTTTCTCAGTTGTCAAGGTCTTTGGCGAGGATGACCGCAGCTTATAGCTTGGGGGATACATGCAATGACTGAGAGAATACTGGAGTGAGGAAGGAAGAAAGCTTGTTGTTCTAGATCCCTTTATAGAGTCTTATAGTATGATTGTTGTTGCGTATGTGTCATTTGTGCGTTGACAAGGGTTTATACTGTTGTGCTATGAAAGGGGGAGAGAGGGAGAGGGGGTTCAGTGCAGGAGATAAAATGACACAGATTGCAGTAAAGACTAAGCGTGATCTAACTGATCGACAACGTAGATTGGTTGAAGCGTATGTATCAAATGGTGGTAACTTGACAAAAGCTGCACATGAAGCAGGATACGCTGAAGGCAATAGCGGTAGAGTCTCAGCATACAAGGCTATGAAAACTGCACATGTGCGAATGTACCTGATGGAAGCAATGAGTGAGGCATTTGGACTGAGTGCAGCTAAAGCATTAGGCAGAGTAGTGCAGTTATCAGGTGGGGCTAAGTCAGAGTATGTGCAGCTTGAAGCATCGAAGGATCTGTTAGATCGTGCAGGGTTTAAGCCTATAGATCGCTCACAGGTACAGGTAGCTGGGGACATTAAAGTGTCAATCGACTTGTCGTGACGGGGGTAGGGTCAAAAACTGCGCGTTACATAGTGACAGGGGTCTATCACTAGCATTTTTTTCTAGAAAGGTACGAGATGAGAAAGATACACAAGAGTTCTACAGGTGGGTTAACACCAGAGGGCAGGAAATATTTTAAACGCACTGAGGGTGCGAATTTAAAGCCTCCTGTTCCTAAGGGTAAGAATCCAAGGCGTGTATCTTTTGCTGCTAGGTTTGCAGGGATGAAGGGTCCGATGAAGGATGAGAAGGGTGAGCCTACTAGGAAGGCTTTGGCATTGAAGAAGTGGGGGTTTGGAAGTGTTGCTGCTGCCAAGTCATTTGTTAGAAGGAACAGGCAGACATGAGTAAAGTTAATCAGGCAGGGGTTTACACGAAGCCTAAAATGCGTGAGAGTTTATTTAAGTCTATTAAAGGTAGGGCTACTCATGGCACTGCGGCAGGACAATGGTCGGCTCGAAAGGCACAGTTGCTTGCTAAGACTTACAAGGCTAGAGGTGGAGGTTACAAATCGTGAAAGCGCCACAGCGATCATTATTAAACTGGGGCAAGCAGAAGTGGAGAACTAAGTCTGGTAAGAAGTCTAGCGAAACTGGTGAACGCTACTTACCTTCTAAGGCTATCGCTGCTCTTAGTGATGCTGAGTATCGCGCTACAACCAGAGCCAAACGAAAGGGTAAGGCAAAGGGTAAACAGTTTGTGGCTCAACCGAAAGAAATTGCTAACAAGGTAAGGAGATATAGAAATGCCTAATGTTAATGGAAAGAAGTTCCCATACACTAAGAAGGGAATAGCTGCGGCTAAGAAAGCTTCAGATGAAAAGAAGAAGCCTGTAAAGAATAAGAAGAAGACTTTAATGACAGGAAGTTATAATTAATGGCTTGGTACTTAACAGGTGGGGAATTGTATACAGGCGAAACTCATGTTCTAGCAGGGATAACTTATAGTGGTAAAACAAGAACTTCAGAGTCTCGCAGGTTAGTAGAAGGGCCAGAGCCTGAGAGAGCCAGAAGCTCCAACGGCAGACTCAAGGGTGATGATCCTTCTACACCAAATATAAACGAGGCGTATGAAAAGCCCAAGAAGAAGGCTGCGCCTAAGAGGGTAGAGTTAGAGGACGAATGAGTTTTAGCCATTCTATTTCTAAGCATGATCGAGAGTTACTTCGTACTATTGTAAAGAAGGTACACTTTAAACATTACCCTAAAGATTTTCAGACTAACATAGAGGCTGATAAGCTTATTGATGTTATTGCCCCTGATATGATTGAGCGTATGATTAGGTTTGCTGTGGATCACAAAATTGACAGACTTTAAATACAAACCTGATGGTGAAGTCCTAAAGACTTTTATGAAAGACGATACATTCTTTCGTGGTATTCGCGGTCCTGTTGGTTCTGGTAAGTCTGTTGGTTGCTGCATCGAAGTATTTAGACGCGCTCTTTCTCAGAGTAAAAACGATAGTGGCATACGAAGAAGTCGATGGGCTATCATAAGAAACACAAACCCACAGCTTAGAACGACTACTATTAAGACTTGGCTTGATTGGTTTCCAGAAAATGAATGGGGTAAATTTATTTGGTCTGTGCCTTATACCCATCACATAAAGAAAGGAGACATAGACCTAGAGGTTATCTTCCTTGCTCTTGATCGTCCAGAAGATGTTAAAAAACTACTGTCCCTCGAACTAACAGGCATCTGGATTAACGAGGCAAGGGAGATACCCAAGAGTATTATTGATGCTTGCACAATGAGGGTTGGACGATTCCCTTCTATGCGTGAAGGTGGACCTAGTTGGACAGGCGTTATTGCAGATACCAACGCACCAGAAGAAGATCATTGGTGGCCGATTATGTCTGGGGAAGTTCCAGTACCCGATCATATTCCTAGAGATCAGGCTAAGATGTTGGTCAAACCTGATAACTGGCAGTTCTTTACACAGCCATCTGGTATGAAGGAAGTCTACAATGAAGATGGTGAGGTAGATAATTATAAGTCTAATGATAAGGCTGAAAACAAAAAGAACATGCTTCAGAATTATTATACAAACTTAATACAAGGTAAGACTAAATCTTGGATTGATGTCTATGTAATGAATAGACTTGGAACTATAAAAGATGGAAAGCCAGTATACCCAATGTTTGCTAGTGAAACTCATGTTGCTAAAGAAGAAATACCAGTAGCCGCAGGGATTCCATTGTATATAGGAATAGACTTTGGTCTTACTCCTGCCGCTGTTATTGGTCAAAAGGTTAGAAACAGATGGTTAATACAGTCAGAGGTTGTTGCTTTTGATATGGGCATTGTTAGATTTGCAGAGGTGCTAAGAAATGAAATTGCTACTAGGTTTTCTGAAGCTTCCGATGTCTATATATATGGTGATCCAGCAGGTGATTTTAGGGCGCAGACGGACGAATCTACCCCTTTCCACATACTTAGGGGTGCAGGTCTACGTGCTTTTCCCGCCCCGAGTAATTCGGTGGATCTCCGCTTGGAATCAGTGGCGCAGCAACTTAATAAAATGGTTGAAGGCAAACCTGCGTTTTTAATTGACAGACGTTGTTCTCAGCTTCTTAAGGGGTTTGAAGGTGGCTATGGTTATAAACGTATGGAAGTAAGTGGTGAACGATACGCAGATAAACCTGATAAGAATATGTACTCACACATACACGATGCACTACAGTATCTAATGCTAGGAGCAGGAGAAGGTCGTGCTTTAATGTCAAATCAGAAACCTGCACAGATTGTAACTGCTAGAAAAGACTTTGATGTATTTACCAGAAAGCCAAGAAGCTCTGCTAAAAAACCTAGCATATGGTCACTTGTGCGTTGAAATTATTTTAAATCTATGTTTTGCAAGGAAACATGATGAACCGAAAAGCAATATATAGACGCGCTGCAAGAGATGATGTTCTCTGTATCTTTGAGATGGCAAGAGACTTCCATTCTGAAAGTGAGTTAGGTGATATACCTTTTGATGATCGTGTGTTTGCTAGTTACTTAGAAGGTCAGATAGAAGATGATATGTCTTGTATATTCGTTGCTGAAGTAGATGGAGAGAACGTAGGATTTATATTTGGAAGTATATATCAGCTTTACTTTTCTACAACTTTCGCTGCTAATAGCGACATATGGTATGTTCGTCCTGAGTATCGTGGTGGTTTGATTGGCGTTCTTTTGCTTAGAAACTTTGAGAAATGGGCAATGAATAAAGGGGCTAGGTTCTTAGTTAATGGTAGTTCATCAGGTATATCCTTAGAAAGAACACATAAACTAATAGAAAGACTTGGCTATGAATCTGTAGGTTCTGAATACAGGAGAGATCTAAATGGGTAGTTGTTTTAAAAAGAAAAAACCTAATACAACAAAAACAGTAAAAAAGAAAAGCAGTGGTTCTGTTACTGCTAAATCTTCTGGGTATTTTCCAGAGCTTACAACTTCAGCAGGTCCAGAATCAGATAAGCGAACAGGTCAAGAAAAGTTTGACGCTAACCCTGCGCGTCAACAACAGGTTGCTAATAAGAAAAAAAGAAAAAAGAAAGCTAAACAAGCTGCGCTTAGAGAAGCAACTACTACCACAACAACTACAGATACCTCTACTGATACTTCTGGAGACAGCACTGTTGAAGTTGATGATACCTCTACAGTTGCAGTAAAAGATACAACTACAACAACAGGTGGAACTATTGGTGGTACATCTGTAACAGCAGAAAGTATTTATACACGCGATCCAGAAGAAGCTATATCAGATCAAGAAAAATTGGCAGCAGAAGAACTAAAACGACAAAGAATAAAAAGAGCTAGAACAAAACAATCTTTGCTTAGAAAAAGATTAGAAAGAACTCAGGAAGTAGGTTCTGGGCGTAGAGTTTTATCTGGATCTGAAAGAGATCTTAATATTCAGACAAGACAATCGGGAAGCGGCAAACGTGGTGGTGCAGGTAGAAGATCTTTAATTACTGGTTCTACTGGTGGAATCGGATACTATAGTAGGTTCTTATGATAGAAAATTCAAAAAAGTATTTAGATAGATATGAGAAAGCTAAAGCACATAGGCAGAACTTTGTTGATCTTTTTGAAGAATGCTATGAGTATGCTTTACCGCAGCGTGAGTCTTTTTATTACGAAACAGCAGGTCAACGTAGAGATGATAAGATCTTTGATGAGACAGCGGTGGTTGGCGTTCAAGAGTTTGCTTCGAGGCTTCAATCGGGATTAGTTCCGAACTTTGCACGTTGGGCAGACTTTACAGCAGGATCAGAAGTTCCAGAATCTGAAAGAGATTTTATTGAGAATGATCTTGATGAAGTAACAGAATATGTATTTGAGATACTACAGAACTCTAATTTTTCTCAAGAAGTACATGAAGCATTTATGGATCTAGCAGTAGGTACTGGTGTGCTTTGCGTAGATGAGGGCGATGCAATTAATCCTATTATGTTTTCTGCAATACCATTACCTCATGTTGTTTTGGATACTGGTCCTGATGATAAGATAGATCATGTATTCAGAGAAAGAAAAAACATTAGAAACTCTGATCTTCCTATACTGTATGAAGATGCAAAGTTTGACATGAAGATACAGAATAGAATTGAAAGAGATCCAGAGGGTAAGTGCAACACTCTTGAGATAGTATGCAAAGATTATACAAAACGTAATGAAGAAGCTTACTTATATTATGTAATAGATATGTCTACAAAAGAAGCGATAGTAGAAAGAAAGTTTTCTGGTGTTGGTTCTAATCCATATGTTTGCTTTAGATGGTCTAAATGTGCAGGAGAAGTCTATGGTCGAGGACCATTAATCAATGCTTTGTCTGCTATTAAGACCACAAACTTAACTATTCAACTTATCTTGGAGAATGCTCAGATGGCTATATCTGGCATTTATCAGATGGACGATGATGGTATTATTAACCCAGATACTATTAATTTAGTTCCAGGAACTATAATACCAAAGTCTCCGCAGTCTGGTGGACTGCAACCTATACAAGCAGCAGGAAGATTTGATGTTGCAGATATAGTTTTAGGTGATATGCGCCTAAATATAAAACGTGCATTATACAATGATATGCTAGGAAATCCAGATAGAACTCCTGCATCTGCTACAGAAGTCGCTGAACGTATGGCAGATTTGTCACGCAGGATAGGATCAGCATTTGGTAGGCTGCAAGCTGAGTTGGTTCAGCCTGTTTTGCAAAGAGTAATATACATTCTTAAGAAACAGGGACGTATAGAAATGCCAACAGTTAATGGTCGAGAAGTTAAGATACGCTCAGTTTCTCCATTGGCTCAAGCACAATCTAATCAAGATATAACCTCAGTATCTAGGTTTCTTGAACTGGTTAATGCTTACTTTGGTTCTGAGACTACAAACATATTAATCAACTCTGAAGAGACAGCTATTCACCTTGCGAAAAAATTTGGTGTACCTGACACCTTGATTCGTGACGCAGAAGAGCGTAGAGAGATAGTTGCGATGATGCAGCAAATGCAAATGCAACAACAGGAACAACAAGCAGGACCACCTATTGCCGCAGAATAATCATATTGGCTTAGACGGAATAGCAAGAAATAAATCAGAAGAAGACAAGGTTAGTCTTAACTTTGGTTCTCTATTTTCTCAACCTACTGGTAAAGAAATTATTAAATACTTGCGTAGTGTAACTATAGAAATGGTTAGTGGACCTAATATTTCTACAGATGAGTTAAGACATTTAGAGGGTCAAAGGTATCTTGTTGGTTTAATAGAACGTCATATTCAGAGATCACATAAGGTAAAAAGCAATGAATGAAGAAGTTCAAGAAACAGAAGTAGCAACAGAGTCACAACCTCAAGAAGAAAAAGATTTTTTAGTTGCTGAAGATTTGGAAACCAAAACGGAAGAACGTCCTGAGTGGTTGCCAGAAAAATATAAAACAGGCGAAGACTTAGCAAAGGCTTATAAAGAACTAGAGTCCAAGCTTGGAACTAAAGATGTTGATATTAGAAATGAGCTTTTAAAAGAAATAGAAGAAGAAAGCTTTAAGGGTAGACCAAGTTCTGCTGACGAGTATCAATTACCAGACTTTGTAGACACAGATAATATTGATACAAATGATGATACATTAAGATGGTGGGCTGACCACGCATTTTCTAATGGTCTTGACCAAGAAGAATTTGCTGAAGGATTAGAAAAAGTAATGCAAGCTCAAGATGCTTACCTTCCAGATCCAGAAGAAGAAGTAAAAAAACTTGGTGATAATGCTAATGTAAGACTAGAAGCTGTTGATTTATTTGCTAGGCAATTCTTTCCAGAAGAGTATATAGAGTCTATAGAAGATTTGGCTTCTACTGCTGATGGAGTTAAGACATTAGAATTTATTATGGCTAAACTTCAATCTCCTGCAATTGGATCTGATGGGACGCCAGTAGGTAGAATTACAGAACAATCTCTCAAAGATCTTATGGCTGATGAAAGATATTGGCATCCTGCACGTAGAAATCCAGACTTTATAAAGCAGGTTGATGAGGGTTTTGAGAAACTTCATGGTTAATAAATTTAATTTGTGCGTTGCATTTTGAATAAAACTATTGTTTGAATGGGTTATTACGACCCATATCGCATTGATTGGCCCTTATTGGATACCCGAATTGATATGTAAGAGTGGATACTCGTAGCAATCGGAAACTCAATTTAGGACTGTAAAATGGCTAATACAATAACTAACGCCTTTATAAAGCAGTTTGAAACTGAAGTTCACATGGCGTATCAGCGTATGGGTTCCAAGCTACGGAATACTATTCGTTCTACAAATGTGTCAGGTTCAACTGCACGATTCCAGAAAATAGGCACTGGATCAGCGTCAACAAAATCTCGTAATGGTAATGTAACTCCAATGGAACTTGCACATACCAATGTTGAAGTATCAATGAGCGACTTCTATGCTGCTGAATACATTGACAAACTTGATGAGTTGAAAACAAACATCAATGAACGTCAGGCTGTAACACAATCTTCTGCTGCTGCATTAGGTCGTAAGACTGATGAAATCATTGTTGCTGCAATGGATGCAGGAGCTAACTCTACTCAAATACATGACACTGGTTCTGCTTTAGGTAAGGCAGATCTATTAACAGTATTTGAAACTTTTGGTGCTGCTGATATTCCCGAAGATGGACAGCGTTACTTAGTAATGTCTCCAAAAGGATTTGCAGATCTTTACAACATAAATGAATTTGCTTCATCTGATTTTGTTGGTGATCAAAACCTACCATTTGCAGGTGGCATTACAATGAAAGAGTTCTTAGGCTTTAAGATCTTTTCTACGAATGCTGTCTCAGGTGGTAAGAACTTTGCTTATCATACAACTGCAATTGGCATTGGTGTTAATTCAGATGTTTCAACTGAAATCAATTATGTTGCTGAAAAGGTCGCGCACCTTTCAACATCAATGATGTCAATGGGCGCAGTAGCTATCGATGATAACGGTATCTACGAAGTCCTAGACAATAACTAAGGAGGAGATCTAAAATGGCTTATAGTGCAAGTGGTCTTGCTCGTATCGGTGGCGATTCAAATGGTAGTTTGTGGATGTACACATCTGCGGACGCGATTGCTACTGTGAACACAGAGGGTTACTTTAACAGTGCAGCTAATATGCTTACTGTTCGTGACTTGATTATGGTTCGAGATACAAACGTTCCAACAACTAACTTCTGTACTGTTCTTTCTAATACAGGAACAGTTGTAGATGTATCTGATGGTACTGCTGTTGCGGAAACCGATGGTGACTAATGAGTGGGGGCATTAGCCCCCCTCTTTTTATAGGGGTTTAGAATGGCATTAAGTACACCTGCTAATAGCGCAATTGATATTTGCAGTCGGGCGCTTATCCTTGTTGGTGCAGAGCCTATTACTTCTTTTGAAGATGATACAACAGAAGCCCTAATCGCAGGGAATATGTATGAAGATATTGCAAGAACTAATCTTACTTCTACACGTTGGCGGTTTGCTTCAAATCAGGCTGTTTTAAATAGATTAACAGATGTTCCTACTGGTAGATTTGATGCTGCATATCAGCTTCCAGATTATCTTTTTGTTCATGCTGTAACAGTAAGAGATCATCTAATAGAATATAATATATATGGTAATAAAGTTTTTTGTGATGCGAGTCCAAATGATGAGTTGGTTATAGACTTTACATATAGAGCTAGTGAAGTTGATTGGCCTTCTTACTTTTCTGTTTGTGTTGAATATGCAATGGCAACTGTATTTGCTACTGCTTTAATAAGAGACACTGCGTTATCATCTTTAATGTCTGGTCAGTATGACTTTCTAATAGCAAAAGCTAGATCAACTGATTCTCAACAACAGACAACTAGAAAAGTTACAACATCGAGGTTTATCACGAATAGGCGCAGCTAATGCAAAAAGCACGAATACCAATTACAAATTTTCAATATGGTGAAATAAGTCCGTCTTTGGTTTCAAGAACGGACTCTGCTATTTATAACTCTTCAGCGCAAAGCGTTAAGAATTTTTTCATAAGAACAGAAGGTGGTGTGGCTAAACGTGGTGGGTTTCAAGCTCTGCATGACTTTACTGGTATTACAGAAAACACTGCTATACGTCAGCAAGTAAGGCTTATCCCCTTTATATTCTCAGATGATGAACAATATGTAATAGCGTTCTCCCATCAGAAGTGTGAAATCTTTTTTATAGATCCGGTGACAGGTGCATTAAGTTTAGCAACAACATTAACTCAAGATGTAGATAGTGCAGCACTTCAATGGGATCAGGCTTACCTACATGAAATGACATATGCCCAAGGTGGCGATATTCTTTTTCTCAGCCACAATACTTTTATGTGTCAACAAATAGTAAGAACTGGACTTAATAGTTTCCAAGTAGAGCAGTTTAATTTTGTTTTACAGGCAGGAGGAGCTAAGATCTTTCAGCCTTACTATCACTTTCACCCAACAGGAATGACTCTTGATCCGTCTGCAAGTACTGGTAACTCTATTACTGTAACAACTAGTGCTGCATACTTTGATACTACAGGTAAACATGTTGGTATAACATTGTTGTATCATGGGTCAGAAATATACATAACTTCTGTTCAATCTAGTACACAAGCAACTGGTAGAGTTGTTGATGAGCTTTTTGTTGAGTTAGATCCTAATGCTGTTAGAACTACTGATGGATCTACCAATTTAGAAATAACACAGATTAATCATGGCATGTCTACTGGTGATTCTATTACCATACGAAATGCAACATCTGTTGGTGGTGTAAGTGCAGGTAATGTAAACGGAACTAGATCAATAACATCTATAATTGATGAGAATAGATATATTGTTGTAGGCGGTGGTTCAGCTAATACATCTGAAGATGGTGGTGGATTTATACAGATTGTTACTCATGCACCTACTACTGAATGGATGGAACAGTCATATTCTCAACTAAGAGGTTATCCTGCTGCTGTTGGTTTCCATGAAAACAGATTATGGTTTGGTGGTACGTTATCTCAACCTGATACAGTTTGGGCTAGTAAGTCAGGATTGTTTTATAACTTTGATATTGGTACTGCTCAAGATGATGATGGTTTAGAACTTGTTATGAGCATTGGTGAAGTGGCTACTATACGTCACTTTGTTTCTAATAGGGATATACATATTTTTACCGCAGGTTCTGAGTTCTTTATTCCTACATTCGAGAATCAACCTATTACCCCTTCTAATGCTAGGGTTAAAAGACAAACATCTTTTGGTTCTAGTTTTGTAAGACCACAACCTTTCTATGGTGCTACTATCTTTAGTCAGATTGGTGGCAAAATGATACGTCAGTTTGTATTTGATGATAGTCAGCAAGCTTACAAGGCCGATCCAATTTCATTGCTTTCTTCTCATTTAATAAGCGATCCTGTTCAAATGTGCGTAATAAGTGGCGCAGTAAACACAGCTGAGTCATTTGTGTTTGCTCAAAACTTTACAGGAGAGATTGCTGTTTATAATCTAAATAGAGTTGAGGGTGTTGCAGGTTGGACAAGATTTGAGACGAATGGTTCTTTTCATTCTGTTACTGCTATTGGTAATAGGGTTTTTGCTGTCATTAAAACAAATCTTGGATCAGGTACAAATAGTTTTGTATTTACTGAGTTAAATCAGAATGTAAGTTTAGATCTTGGAAACACATATACTGGAACAGCAGGAGTGTTTACTGTATCAAACTTTTTTGAGAATGGCGCACAAGTCGATGTAATCAGTGCTACGGACTACTTAGGTAAGTTTACTGTGTCTGGTGGTCAGATTAACGTTTCGGCTGTAGACGCTTCTCTTACAAGCTGTCAGGTGGGTTTTGGTTTTGATGTAGAGTTAAAGACTAATCCTATAGATGTTAATACTGCAATCGGTCCAGAAACAGGACAGCCTAGAAGTTTAAGTAGAGTTATACTTGATATGTCTGAGACATTATCTGTATCAGTAAACAACAAGAAACTAATTATAAGAAAAGTAAACAATGACTTTAGTCAACCAAGACAGGCAGTCACAGGTAAACGAGAGTTTTATTTACTTGGATACAACAAAGACCCACAGGTGACAGTTACACAAACCGCACCTATGTTTATTCAAGTTAATGGTTTAGTTGCAGAGGTATCTTTCTAATGGGTTTAAATGTATTTTTAGCAGGTTTAAGTTTGCTTGGCACAAAGAAGTCTTATGATGCACAAAGAGCAGAAGCAAAACGTAGGGCTGAGATAGGTGTCTTTGAAGCAAGGCAACATGTTAATGATTTGTTTCTTACTAAAGCTCAAGCAATAGATGAATCCAATAGACGTATTAGAGATATGCAAATTGCTGAATCTCAGAACATTGCTTTCTTTAGTGCATTAGGGAGAGAAGATAGATCTGTTGGTGCGCTTCTTAAAGAGAACAGAAGAATTGCATCTGAGGATTTAGAAGGCATAGAGAGATCTGCTGAACTCCAAACGGCTAAGTTAGCTACGGCTGCTGCTGTTGCTTACAAGTATGGGCAAGGCGCATCGGCAGGATTAAAAGCAGAAGCAACTGCAAATCTTATTACAGGCATTACAGATATTGCTCAGAACTTAGATCCAAAGTTTTTTAAAGGAACGGCATAAATGGGCGTTATTAGAGAAAAGAGACAGGTAGGTAGTCTTGGTCCTGTAGGTGTTGTTCGACAACAAAGTAGCAATCAATACCAAAGAATAGCTGCTGCTACAAATAAACTAACAGAACTAGCTATTGGTGAGATGGGTAGGCAGTCTGCTATTAGTGGTAAGAAACTTGCTCAAGAAGAAGAGACATCAAAGATTACGACACTTGATCCTATTACAAACAAGCCACAAGCTTTAAGTTGGGTAAACGATAATAGTTTTTTAGGTCGGGTAGGTAAAGAAGCTTACGAAGAAACAATAGCTAAACGATTTCAGTTTGAAATTGATAACCAGTTAAAGGTAAAAGCCAAAGAACTTGCTATTAAATATCAGGATCAAGATGGTGGTGTAGAATTATTTAAGGATCAAATGCACCAATACATTGATAATATGGCAACTGGTTCTGAGGCTACTGGTTATAGTAACTATATTATGCAGTCAGGTGTAAGCCTTACAACAACAACAAGCCTTAACCTTATGGATAAGGCAGCAACAAGAGAACGTATTAAAACAACCAATAGTATTGTTTTAGGTCTTGATGAAAAACTAGATGCAATAGAAACTCTTACCTCTGCTGGTGAAACTGATAAAGCTCAACTTCTTATAAATGAAATAATTAGCACAGCAAAAAATGCAGAAACATCTAATCATTTTACTGATACGGAAAGAAAAACATATGAACAAAATAGTGCAACAAGATTTGCAATAGGAACTCTTAGAAGTAGAATGGCAAGCCTTACTTCTACTCAGGCAGAAACAGTTTTAAGAGCTATAGCTTCTGGGAGTGCAGCTAACTTAAATGAAGAGCAACATTCAGAAGAACTAAACATTCTTGGTGATGCGTTAAGATATTTTAGAACAACATCAGAAGACGGAACTGAGATAACTGATTATGATGCTATTAGGGCATTAGCCCCTATTGTTGAGCAACAAAAACTAGAAATACAAAGAGAAGAAAAAGAACAAAGAGTTTCTAATAATCTTATAGATACAGAAAACTATGAAGCTATGGCTAGTAGTGCAAGAAGTCTTGGAGAAAGAGTTCTTGATTCTAACGAAAGTCCTCAAAATAAAAAACAATTAATATTAGATAAATATGATGCTGCCGAAACAGAATTAGATACAAGAGAGCTTAATGAATCTAGAAGACTTGGCACTGCAATAACTACTGCTCAAAAACAAGAGTTAAGAACAGAAATATCTAAAGGCTTACTTATTGAAGCATATGACGATCTTCAAGCTAGTGGATTATCACCTGCGGAAATAGTAGATAAGCTTAAAGGAAGTTTTATAAGAAGAAGTACTGATAGACTTACAGGTAAAGCACATACCGCTATGTCGACTTTTGTAGAATTAACAAATCGTGGTGCTATGAGTGCTGCTGATATAGATGAATTTATTAATGATTTATCTGATACTGATTTTAGAACTACAGAAAAATTCAAACAAGAACAAAGAACATTAGTAAGT
>Ga0181391_1000131_pt1 | contig 21479 bp, 39 predicted proteins | sample 14SPOviralmetaG_FD_130080 | JGI IMG/M metagenome (GOLD analysis project Ga0181391, IMG submission 130080) | Marine viral communities from the oligotrophic San Pedro Time Series (SPOT) site, San Pedro Channel, CA, USA - 14 SPOT_SRF_2010-08-11 | ecosystem: Environmental > Aquatic > Marine > Strait...
CTGGATTCTCACTTCGTTGTTGTACAACCATGATACCATACTTTTCATTTTGATTTGTATTTTGTAAGAACTCACTAACACCCATCCCCATCTCAGATTTTACAACACTCAAACTAAATGTATACATAGAGTCTTTATATAAAGCTCTTAACATTGCCTTTTTAAATGTGTCTTTAAGTGAATCTTCTTTGAAGTGATCATATATAGATGTTGCATTATCACTATTAACACCTGTACTGATTTTTGTTTTTAACATTGTTGGAAAGAATTGATTAACACCACTAGCATGTTTGTTAAAATTCTTTATTACATTTGATTTGTCATCATGAAAACTCTCAACATCATAACCAAATAACTTTCTCCAATTACTGATTATATCTTTTTCGTTTTGTCCAATGACTGGTGGTTGTCCGAACTCGTCCCATTGTGTAATCACATATGTACGAAGTTCATCAATCCAACTATCTACTTCAGAATCACTTTTGTGCAGTAACTCATCATAAGTAATATTAATCGGATTATCTTTATCCGCTATAGTTGATTTTTCGTAAAACCCTTTTTCCAATTTAATTCCTATTGTTCAATACTAACTATTTGATTTTCCATATTTCTCGTAGGAGCTTTATGTATTTGTGCGACATCAAACTTATATGGTTTCGTACCTGGAGATTCCAAGATGTCTATTCGATTTACAAATCTTGGGTTCATTGTGTCTCTTACTTGGTACATACCATCCTTACCGCCAGTGCCTCTTAAAAGTATGAAGTCACCATAATCTAACCATCCACCATATCGTTTCAAAAGATTTCTACTAACCGCTATGTATCGGTACTCGCTAGCTTTGTGTACTCTGATTCGCGTTCCATCCGCGAGAATGTTCGGTGTAGAATCTGTTTGACGACTTACTGGATGATACATCGTTACCGTCACTTCCAATCCCTCTAACTTAAACTCATCAATCAAAGAGTTTAATCTCTGATTCTCCTCTTGCAGTCCCACAACACTTTCTTTGTGGAAATTTTTGTAATCCTCAAAAAGATTTACCCAAACAAAACCATTCAACATTACTATAGAAATAAAACATATCCATAGTACTTGATAATTTTTCATAATGTAATCCCCTCTAAGGAAATCCTTTACAATAGTCAATAATAAATAGTTTCCTTTTTGATTAAAATCCATTTTATTTTTCCTTTCTTTCTTGTCTAATTTTTGTTGCAGAAATTTCACTAATCTCTTTAGGTGGTTTGTGTTCAATGATTTCATAACCTACTCCTCTACCATAGTTTACACTTTCAATATCTGGTACAATCATTACTTTAATAGTACCCTCTTTAATAAATTCTTTTAATTCTAATTGAAGATTGTCATATACTTCCTCACAAGTATATGGATTATTCTCATCAGGCATCATATCACGAATACATATGAGAACATTCTTTCCCTCTTTTAATCTTTGATCAATTAACCATTGATGTCCATTATGCCATGGTTGCCAACGACCGATAAACATTGAGTATTTCATTTACGCACTCCTCTACTGGGTTGTCTGTATTTATTTTTGTAAAATTTTCTATTGGTGGTTCATAGTTTTCAACATGATAATCTTTTCTTAAATCTCTTGTTGAATGTAGATAGAATACCTCTCCTATTCTCATATCACGATAAGGTGATACCAATGATACCAATACTAAATAACCTTTATTCTCCATTACTTTTGCCATATCAATAGCAAATTGAATATTTTTCCTACGGCCTTTTTCAGAATAATCTTTATTATCTAAAACATCTCGTAAATCATCACCATCAATATGAAGTATTTTATTCTTCAGATAATGTTGTGAGTAAATAACTTTCTCAGAAAACTCTTTACATAGTGTAGTCTTACCACTACCAGGTTGACCTGTTAACCATAAAATCATAATTGTAATTCCTTTAAATGTTGTGGACAAATTTCATTAATGTAATGTTGTATTACAAATGCCTCTACTATGTGAGTAAAGAACCAAAAGAATGTAAGTAGTGGAACGAATATTTGAAAATCCAATCCTAACTTACTTACACCTAACCAAGTGAGAAATACCATTCCTATTGTTTTTGTTAAGAAAGATATACCAGTAAATCCTAATGACATCATACTACCTCGTTGTAGTACAACAAATATCCCTACACACATATGCATAAGATTTAGAATTATCGGTGATATTATTCCCAATAAAATATACTCTATCATTTTGTAACCTTTTATTTATTTGTGGAGCTGACGAGATTCGAACTCGTGTCCAGTCTACCTTTAATGTTAAGTCGTTTACAGCTTAGTTTAGTTCCAAATCGGTAGTTACTAACAACCCACCATGTCCCATTTTACTCAGAATGGTTTAACTGAAAGAATTAGTTTGACTCCAATCTATCAATGAGTGGTCTACCGATATCGACGCCACATCCTAATATCGGTGTCTTAGGTGTGACGGCCTACACTTTACGCGTAGGCAAAATTAGCAGTATTGCCAATTCAAAAAACGAGTCTTTTATTACGAGACATACTCAATCTCTGCTGCACTTATACACTTCCAATACCTGTCGATACCATTCAGCCCCATATTGTTAATCAATTTCATCATCACCATACTCATCATCAAACATATCTAATGCTTCATTTTCAACTTGATAAGATAATGTTTCTAATAAGTCCTCAATGATTGTCCAATTCTCTTCATTATAAGCCTTTTCTAACTTATTTTTAATTTCTGTTAAAGTCATACTCTAATCCTATTTTAAATTTGTAATACTTTTTACCTTTAACATTATTATAGTCAAAGATATTTGTTAATGTAAGATTTTTATTTATCTTATAATTAATCTTAGCATAATCTTCCATATCAAATCTACTCTCACCTGTGATGTCACTTCTGAAGATATACCCATCCCACTTTGCCTCTAACGATAAAGTGTTATTGATTTCTTTCTTCTTACTTACACCAAGAGATAAACCACTTTCAAATGCTTTATCAGCATACAAACCAGTATATCCAATTGAGTAATCTCCACTACGATAACGAATATCAGTTTTACCATATTGTAAATCACGAGAAGTTTTATTTACATATTGTGGTTTAAGATAAAAGTTTTTTGGTTTCCACTCAAACCATATTTCATCATCCACATATCTCTGTCCTAACTCTCGTTCCCAATCTCGTTTGAAATACATCTGTTCGTTTCGAAATCCGAATGTTACTTCATAATCATCCTTGACGATACTATCATCGTTTGGTGTTCTCATGGCAAATGATGTGAAAAAAACTAATCCACTTAATAAACTCTGTACTACCATTTGTTCACCATCCTATCTAATTCAACCCATGCACCCATTCCCTCAGAAAATTGGAACATCATATACAATAATATACCACCAGCAACTAACTTGGCACCTACTTCTAAGATGTCAAGGATAGTAGTGATTGTACTATAAGTATCATGTTTCATTAGTTTATTACTCCAACTATTTTAGATTCTTTTGCTACTTTAACTTCAAAAGGATAAGGTGAATCTTTTAAATCCTCATTAACTTTTGCTTCTGCTACTGATACTGAATCACATTCAACTAAAAACGCTCTACGAGTTTTCTTTTCTCGTACACCATTCTTTGTTGGAATCTCCTCTGTAAATATAACTTGAACTTCGAAATACATATATAACTCCTTTAGTTTGTGTTTAAATTATTTCGTAATACCCACCGATATCAAACGGGGTATTAGTATTGATTGTTGTTTTTTCTGTTTTAACAAACCTTGACTTCGGTATAACTCTAAAGTCAAAACTTACTCTTGTTTTATCTGTTAAATTCTTTTTGTTACCATGAGTTAACTTAGTTGCATTCCACTCTACAACTTCACCATACTCAGTATTAATTGGTTGATAGTCACCTTTATCTTCTTCTGTTTCTGTCCATATAGTATTGGTATCATATGCATCAGTTAATGGAAGATAATAATTTACTTCTTCAACTTTCATTGCCCAATCACTATCTCTATAATCCCTATCTTTATGAAACTCACCCACTGCAATATTATTTGGAAAATGAAATCTTATAGTTGGCCATTTTTGATAAAGTATTTCTTCATTATATCGTGGTTTAATAATTTCTTTTATAAATCTTTTATAGATTTTTGTAAAGTGTTTATTCTTTTTCATTTCAGTATAAAAGGTTTTATGAAAGATAGTTGATTGATCTGTTTCTCTTGTTATTTGATTGACATTCAATCCATGTTCACTTTTATGTAATTTGTTTAAATCACCAAATTCAAAATACCAACTTGAAATTAAACTATAAAAATTATATCTATTTTTATTATATTTAATTTTAGTCATCTTCCCATCTTCCCTCATGAAATCCATCAGCAAAATGTTTAACACTCCCACTTGATTCTTTTGGTGTTGCAAAATCATCATCACCATATGGATTAGGTGCCTCATCTTTCTTACCAAAGATTCTATCCCAATTATCATCATACCTTTTCTTGTTTGATGTTCTTGGTGCCGAACCTTTGGTAGTTCCTGAATCATATATTGATTTCTTAGGCATTATTCTCACATGCAAATGTTCCATCATCTAAGTTTGGAAAACAACAATAATAGTTAACTTCCGCACCTGGGATATCCAACCTTGTTTGACCTTCTCTTGGTGTTTGTGGGCCACCATATTGTGTTCTTGGTGGTATCTTCCATTCTTTATACACAACTAATCTAATCTTACCACAACCTGGGGCTTGACACTTTCTTCTTATAGGTTCTACTACTGGTCTCTTGTTACTCGGTCTTCCTCTTTTCATTGCCATTATTTACTCTTCCTTACGATTGGTTTATCTGTTTCTACATTACGAGGCATTCCTAAAAATTCCTCTATTCTTTTTAATCTTCCACTTGGTGTAACTCTTCCCTCTAATACGGTTAATTCTCCATTTTCCATTTGGTTTATTGCCATCTGAAAACCTTTTTGAATTACCACATCATATACTGAAGTAGTTAACCAATAAAAATTCATTATTACTAAGATTATCCAAATAGGAACTTTCGTATCCATCATCTTTAGAAATCTATTCCACAATTTAAGTCTCATATTATTTTCTCCATATGATTATGTTAAGGGGCCTCCGACATAGAGTTCCCATAATCCACTATCCAATAGTGGTTTTGCTTTCTTGTATTTCATTGTTGATAGTATTTTACCATCTGTAATTTCAACCTTTTCATTTCTTCCAAATGTCTTTTCTGATTTAATTGGTTTTGGTGTATTTTTTCTATCATGTATTGTTAAACCATTTAAGTGATCAATCTCATGTTGAACACATATAGTTTCTAACAACCTTAATTCATTGTCTTCGGTGTTATCTTCTTCCCAACTACCTTTACCCTCACTCGTGTTAGGTGCTCCACTAAATACCCAACCACTTTCTTCTTGTGCAGTTTGAATGTGTATTGTTTCATATCGTTTAGTGTGAATACCTTTTTTTGGATAACTTAAACAACCCTCATAATAATCTATTTCATTTTCTTTTGAGATAATTTTTGGGTTAATGAGAACCAAAGGTTTACGAACATTGACCACGGCCACTTGTGCATCAATTCCCACTTGATTCGCTGCCAACCCAATGCCGTCCCCTCTTTTGTTAAGTATCTGAAATAGTTCTGTGGCGATTTTAAGTCCATCTTCAATTGAAACCTCTTTTAATTTTTTGTTTATAACTGAATTATTATGTTTGTTACAATTTATAACATTTCTCATAAATAATTTCTTACTCCTGTACCAACCAATTGTTCATAAAACTTACCATCTATATCGTGCCATACATAGGGTGCAGTTTCTACATCCCTTGAAGCCTCATCCCAACCATATTGTCCATACCACTCTGAATCTTTTCTTAATAGATTAGCTCTGTGTGATGAATGTACTCTTTCGTCACCTAACCAATGTGGCATTACTATTTTATCTGTTTCGTAGAATTCCATATTGTTATTGTATCCACGATTAATCCATTCGGTGATGATGATATTAGTATAATGTTTTAGTGCTGGAACATAAGGTTTCCACATAACACTACAAGGATGATTAACCCAACCCTTATATGGTTTACCATCTTTTCTTGGTTTTTGTTCGATAGCATTTATGATTTGCATTCCCTCGACTCGTTGTTTACCAAGTCTACGCCAATCTAATACTTGTGCGGATTTTTCGAAATTTTTATAAGGTAAGAATGTTTGCATTTACCACTCCTCTCTTCTTCCGAAATTGTTTTTTTCAATTCTCATTTTTATATGTCGTTTATACTGATACAATAAATACATAGTACCAAGATTTCTGAAAAACGATTTTATTTTATTTTTTATTTGGAACAAATACACCTCTCATGTAATCTTTTAATAAACTTTTTTCTAACTTACGGCGTTGTTTATATTCTTCATATGATTCACCCTCTAATCGTGTATCACCTTTAAGAACTTCACCAATCTTGATTCTTTCTTTCATTATAATAACCCTTTTATATAAAATATTATTTGTTTATAGTAAACTCCCAAAGTGGCCATCAAAGCTCCACCACCCATTATCAAACTTGGATGTGCCTCTCCACACAACCCAATCAAGTGTTTGAAAAAATGTAATATTGTATCCATTATTCACCCACCTTTTGTTTGTAAAGTTTTGCATCGGATTTATCCTTTGCCCAAAACGAAGTACCATCTTTCAGTTTAAATTTTTTCATATCATGTTTAATATGAAATGGTACATTTTTCTTGTTAGTCATCTACGACTCCTTTGTGTAGTTTTGTTTATTTTCTTCCCAAAATTCAGTTATATCTTTTCTTGATACCCCTTGTTTCTGAAATGACTCAGAACGACTCATCATCGTCATAGGTACATCAGATAAATTATATGGTCTACCATACATATCTCTAAATACCGATTCGTTTAACCATTCTTTTTTTGTCATTTGTTGACTCATTTGTCCTCCGTGTTATGAGTTAAAAAGTCTTGTTGTTTTTTCAACTCTTTTGCTAACTCTCGTTTTTGTTTTCTTTGAGCTGCCATTTTTTCTTTATGTTTTGCAACTAATATTTGATCACGAGTTCTTCGTTTAACTCTTTTCTTCTTAACTGGTTTTACCTTAGTGGGTTTCAATGTACCTTTTAACTTTGGTTGTTCTTTACCTTTATGAAATACGGTTCCATCTTTATCTACAAACTCCGCCATCCAATGCCATCCTGCTGGACGACCTGTTGGTTTGTAACTCGGTTTAGATTCCAATGTTTCTGGGAACATTTTGTACATACTTGATTGTAGTGCTTTATCACCAATCACTTCTTTCACATCTGTACTTACATTCTTGACTGGTTCACCTGTAATTTTACAATCCATATAGGGAACACCATCAATATAATAACCACCATTGTCTTCGAACTTACTCATATAACTCCTTTCTACTTTATGCTTCTCCGATAGAACCAGATTTAATTCCATGTTCCATTAGGAACTCCATCATATCTTGTTCTACTGAATCTTTTGTAATCTTATCGAATAATTTTTCCATATGTAAATCGAATTCAATTATATCATCAATTAATGATGTAACCAACTCTATAGATTTTTCATCACTAACTTGTTCTATCTCTTCTAATCGTTTTACTATTTCTCTAATTTTCACTTTATTTTCCTTTGAGTGCAGGACAGGATTCGAACCTGCGAATAATGGATTTGCAATCCACCCCATTAACCAACTCTGGCACCTGCACGGCCTTCTGCCTGTACCATTCGTTGTTGTAATTTCTTATTCTGTATCTCAATAATATGTTTACAATATTTCTTTTTAAATTTCCTACGATATATAAATGCTTTACAATCACAACTCCATTCGATTCGTGATGGGTCAAACATAATATCATACTCCTTACCTTTGATGGAATAATGTTCCCAATTATTATCATCAATAATTGTACCATCAAATTTATCTACTATGAAATCTATTAATTCTTGATTATTCATAGTATTAAATATTACCTATAATCATCAAAAGATAAAAAACCACAAAAATCCATAACGCAGTTAAGAATTCTGCCACTCGATATAACATTAATTTCAAATTCATAATATTCCTTTAATTTAGATATCCTTAATATACGACATAAAACCTCTCATGTCAAGCTTTTTTTTGTTTTATTTTAAAAAACTTTTAAAAAACTTTTATATTCTTTATTTGATATATCTAAATATACGAAAAAAATGTTATACGAGTCAAGCTTTATTTTAATTTAATTCATATTTCTTATGATACTTTGGTACATCATATGTAGGATGTTCCAACCACTTTGATAATGTTACTTCTGCAGATACATTAGGTAGTTCAAATTCATCTTGATATCTATTCAATAGTTCAGATACAATTGGATGTCTTACTATATCACCCATTTCGAACTTACTAAACCCAACACCAAATACACCTACGAATCTTTTAATACTATCTTCCAATCCATTGAACTTTGTCTTTAAATCACTTTGTCCCAAATCACCACTAACAATATATTTAGAACCTTGTCCTATTCTTGTTAAAAAAGTTTTGATTTGTGGTAGTGTAGAGTTTTGTGCCTCATCCATTAGTACTATTTTATTCTGTAGTGTTAATCCTCTCATATAAGCTAAAGGTACTACTTTAACAATTCCTGCTGCTCTTAATACATCTAATCTTTGTTTACCAATAATCTGTTCCATATTATAATATACTGATTGCATAAATGGTTCTGTTTTTTCATCTATACTACCTGGTAAATATCCTATCTTTTCACCATCAACTTCAACTAAAGGTTTCGTTATAATGATTCCATCATAGTTGGATTGTTTATCAACCAAATGTTGTAATGCATAATATGTAGCAACATAAGTCTTACCACAACCTGCCGGCCCTATACAAAAATTAATTGTGTTGGAATCTATACTATCCCAAAAATATTTTTGATTTCGGTTTTTAAATTCGATATTCCATTTGATTCGTTTCATTTGAGAAAGAGCTTGTCGTTTGTTTTGACACTCTTGATTTGATACAACCTTTGTAACGGTTTCTACTTTTGTTTTTCTAGCCATAGTAACATCTCCTTTTAAGGTTTCTTACTAATAAATAGAATATATACAATAGATTTATTGTGGTGAAACTCCACCTTTTTGTGTTGGTTCCGATTTTTTAGTAGAAGTTTTTACTTCTTCTACTTCTTCGATTGGTTCATTGTATATATCTTTCCAATGTTCTGTTTGGGTTTTTTCTTTTTCTTCTTCACCATACATCTCCCAAAACTTCCACCAAGATTTCTTTGCGCTTAATTTTCCCGTGGCTTTGCGCTTCGCAAATTCTCCATCTTCTTCCTCTCTAAGTATAAGTGCTTGGTTAAAAGCTACCACTAACATAACTGCTAATGGGTCAAACACAAAGATAAGAATAAAGATAAAAAACTTCACTACCGAATCAACATCGGTATCGAATGTTCGGGCCAAATAAATAGCTGGCCCGACATCTACTCCAGTCTCCACCAAGGTGATTTTTAATTCACCTATCTCCCCTTTTAAATCTAACATTTGTTTATTGATATCTGATATTTGTGGTTGATATTCCTCACGAAGTTTTCTCTTCGCTGTAAGATAGTTATCAGGTAATTCTGATATTGCTATATCTAACTCTTTAGTTAAAAATACTTTATCATCTTTCAACTGGTCTAATCTATCTTCCTTATATAATAAGGCAGTAGATTCTTTCTCGAACTCAATAGTTGCTCCTTGATAGGCATTACTTAGATATCCAAAGATACCTGCACTCGTAATTAATACTAATGTTACAACGGCTGTCATTAGATATGTTTTTTGAAATAGGTTTACCCTATCCCAATATCGATATAAAAAAGCAGCAGTAACCAACTTACCGAATTCTAATGAACCCGCCATTATGATTACACTAAATGCTGCTCCTGCAAATAATTTACTTAATCCAAATACTGAAAAGAATCCAGCACTTCCTGCAATAAGTAACGCGGCAATTCCCAACCATATGTGGAAATTCTTAGAGCGTTCCATTTTGTTCTCCTGTTAGTCTTCGTCTTCTAACTCAACAAGATTTTGTAAACTCTCCATTTGTCTTTGAATACCACGAATGATTCGCAACCATAGTTCGAACCTTTCATCTACATCTTCTGGTATTCTTTCAAATAGTCTACCTAACTCATCTTCCAATGAACTAATCTTATCAAGTACTTCGTTTTTTCTTCTCATTATGAACCTTTTCTGTTGTTAATAAATATCCCCATTATGTATTTAATTGGGATAATATATATTGTTTGAACGCCTGTTTATTATCGTCCTCTATATGAATCCATGTCCATGCCATAGTAGTTTTCATATTCTTTACACTCTGTATTAATCCATTACATTGCTTACTCATCTCATTTAACATCTTATCATCTATCTTAATGTCTAACTCAAGTTCGTCTGCCATTTCTAATAATGCACCAAAATCTCTATTTCTATTTGCTTCATTTGCCACCTTAAACATTTTATCATCACCATCTTTTTTATCAGGATGTGTTTTACCAGCAACTTTACGATATACTTCTTTTATAGTATCATCATCTACATCAGAATTTATTTTTTCATATGGATCATTAGATGACATTTGATTTTCTAAATCATCTACTGGATTATTCTGAAAATACTCTTCACTAAAATCTTTATTGAATTGTTCTAAACAATTTTTATATATTAATTTTGTCTCTTGTAATTCAGTTTGAAGATATCGTAACCGTAATCTAATTTTTCTTTGTCGTAACTTTTTTAATTCTTCCATATTAATAAGTATTGTTTTAGCACACTAATCAGTCGATTATTTCAACTTCTTCCGACTTTATGCTATATCACAAAATCTCTTCTCAAATACACTAAGTTATCAAGAATATCTTTTTTACTGGTATCTGTATCTTATATAGCACCTACAATACTATAAGATATAATCAGGTAATCAACGATTCGTACAAGACACAACTCTTGTCGTGATCGACTATTGAATGATTATCTGATTACGACTACTTTACTCCGTCAACCAAACGGCTCCTTATTTCGGAAAAAAACAAATCCCACATTTGGGCAAACAAATAAATCACCATATCAATTATGTTTATTGTTTTATAAATCTTCAAATTCTGCTTCTATTAATTTTGAGCAAATATAATACTCTTCACCATTCCTTAGAATGGTATCGGCGTTTGTCCACATACCTTTTAATTGTTCGGGAGAATAACCAGAACTAACCGATACCACTCCAAGAATGGCAAATCTATCGTTTCCTACATTTACTATGTTAGGAAATCTTGACAGCGTGTTTCTTTGGTTTTTCTGGTTCTACTTTAGGAATCTCAATGGATAACAAACCACTCTTAAATGATGCCTTGATTTTATCTCCATTAAGTAATTCACCCAATTCAAATTGTCGTTTGAACGAAGAGTGTTTTAATTCTTTACGAATTACTTTTGCTCCACTATCTTCATCAAACAAACCATGTTTGTCACCTGCAATTGATAATACTCCATCTTCCACTTCTATGTGTAAATCTTTCTTATCTAAACCAGGAATCTCAGCAATAATACCAACCTTATCGGCATACTCATATACATTTACTTTTGGATATGCAGTACTACCATATGGTTTTACTCCTACTGATTTTGTGATTTGTGGAAAAGAACTTTCCACGATTTGATCAAACATTCTATCGAATGGTGTTAGAAACTCGTCCCTACCTATCATAGGAACATTGCGATTAAAAACTACTTTAGTCATTATTATCTCCTTTGTTAACTTGTTAGTCTAACCGAATATCAATTCTTTCGACAATGATATTCTATTTACATCAACCTCAATTGAGCGTTGAATTTTTTACTTCAATAATAAATATAAACTTATTACCGAAAAACTATATTTTTTTTAATAATTTTTTTGGAACCCAAACTATCTTACCTGTATTCAATCTACCTTTAACTTTATCGTCATGTATTTTATTAGTAAATTCTTTTGCTTCACATATCACAACTTCGTCTTTGTATATCATTCCATCTATAGTTGGGTAATCAAACAATACCTTAACTTGCATCGGTGAACTCTTTTGGTAACTCCAAAGGTTCCATGTACATATGTAATCTAGCTAATACTTCTGCAACTGATTTAAATCCCATCATTTTTTCTACCTCTACATTATCATTAAATATGATAGTGGTAGGAACTGCCGATATATTATTTGACTCTGCCAATGTTTGTTTTTCCTCGATATCCACAATCTCAATTGGATAACCAACTTCTTCTAATCTCATCATTAGTGGTTTCATTTGTTGACAAGGCCCACACCATTTAGCAGTGAACATTTTTAATTCTACACTCATTTTACTTACTCCATTTTATATGTTTATAACTCTGTGTAGAAGTCTCTGTAGCGTATGGTACTACAACTTCAAAGACTTCTTTTTCTTGTTGAAGTGTAACGGACCAAGCCTGTAACCAGTTCTGATATGTTACACCAGTTCTTTTTTTAAATAGACTTTGTGTCGTTTTCTTCTTTTTGTTTTTCTTCTTTGATTTCAACTTTAAAATCCTTTTTAGTTCCACCATGATAGTCGTATGCATGTCCCTCTTCAATTAAGATGTCATTTATACTTACCCAACCATCTATGGATAAATCAATCTCACTTTCTGGATTAGAGATACATTCATTAATGTGGTCTCCAACAACCTCTGGTGATACAAAGATTTCTCCAAGTACTCTACCAAATTTACCAGTTCCATGTGATACAAGTTTGAAAACTCCACCCTCTAATAATTCTTTATTACGAGCTTTTGCTGCCAAACCTTTTTTCTTTTCATCAAGGTCACGAGTTCTACTTTCCCAAGTATCAATACCCATGTACCTAATTCTTTTTTTTGTTTTTAAATTGAAACCCAAATCAATATAACAATCGATTGTATCTCCATCTAAAACTTTTATCAACTCACATTGATATTCACGAACTTCAAGTTTCTTCGCCATTGTAATTCTCCTGTTATTTTCTGTAACTAAGAGAATTAACTTCTCTACTTGATTATATAGTACCTCGTTGTACACCACTTAGGTGTCGGATTTTATCCAATCCACTATTAAAGGTACCTGTTTCAAGACATGAAATAATAGTATTGATTTCTGTACTTGTCAAATTACTTACATATGTCTCACCATTATAAGTATAAGTATTGTGTTGTTTTCCAACCATTTGACTTAGTTCCTTTATCAACTCCATTAAGTTTGTATATCCTGTATACGAACCAATTAAAAACTTGGATGCGTCTGCACAAACAAGATATTTTGAATAACCTGACCATTGTTCTCTTTTCATTTTTTAAACTTCCTCTGTATGTTTAGTTTTTCTAATTCCCAATCCTTAACGATTCTTCGTGATTTATAATTCTCACCCTGTTTTCGTTTGTAGATTGTTTTACCATCTGGTGATTCATATATCCACGATATCATATCGGGCCATATCTCTAATTGTTCACCAGGTAATACTTCATCGTATTTATTATTATCAACAAATCCTTTACCAAATATTGTATCAGGAATTATCTTGTTAATAGTTTCTCGTAACTTACCACCAAGTTTAAAATCATTCGGTACATTCTTTACCTCTTCTTTTAACTCACACTCTAAGTGGTTAGTTCCATTACCTAAATAATCATAATCTACTTCGTGAGTATTTTTACCACACAAATCACAAGTCCATTTATCTAAGTATTCTTGGGATAGTGGTTCATCTGTACTGAGTGACTTACTTTCTAACACTGCAGTTATCTCAACTGCCAAAGAATCACGAGCAGATTCACTATCCAAATTAATCTGTCTTCCTATGTGCCGAGATAAAACATTTTTTATAATGTCTTTCATTTTATTTCTCCATTACCATTCTTAATTTTAATATTTGGTGGTGGGGGAAAGAAAGGAAATAAAAACCCCACCACCTCAATTGGACTCTAATTAAAAATCAGAATCCGAAACTTCATCTTCATTGAAAAGATTTTCTTCTGAACCATCAGAGACATACTTCTGAACTAATTGTTTTACAAAAGTTCTCTCTGAATCCATCCCACCATCCTCAGCGAATTGTGGATAGATACTTACTTCAGATGCTTCATCGATTCCGAAACCATCATAAATCAAACCTGCCATCTCTACTGAAGTTCTCGTAGAAATACCAGTGGTTACTTTACCACTATCTGATTTTGATTCCATTCTCGTAGTGTGAGAAATCTCAGAAACAGCCTTTAACAATTCAGGTTCAACATGAGGGAACATATAAGTTAACAACCCATATTCCTCTGTATCAGTTAGAACATCCATCTCAACGATAGTGAATCTATCCATAAGAGCCTTATCCATAACACGAGTAGAAGTGTACTCATTACCAATGTTAGCGGTTGCTACGAATGTAACACCCTCAGCAACATTGATAGTGTTTTGTCCATCAGCCTCATCCAAACGAAGATATCTTTGTCCACTATCAAGAACCGTCATCAGAATGTTCCATGCATCTGGATGAGCTCTTGATAATTCGTCCATCAGAATCACAGCGTTTGGTGTCTGAATCGCCTTAACAAATAAAGACTCAGAAAAGTAAGTACCTTTCTTCTTATCGAAGTGGACATTACCAATCAGAGTTGCTCTTGGGTCTTGAGTAGAACCCATGTTAAAGTAAAAGTCTGGTCTGTCAAGTGAGTTAACAAGTGACTTAGCAGCCATTGTTTTTCCACACCCAGCCGGGCCAGTCATTAAAAGATTTTTACCACGAACAGCACCCCTAATTAAGTACTTCCATTTTAGTTCTTTCATAACCAAACCTTGTGGTTTTAGTTTATAAGAACTATGGATGAAGTTAAGAACTTCAGCGTGATCAGATGGAACTTCTACCGAAGATACATCAAATATTGGTGTGGACATTTTCTCAAACTCTGAGAAAGGAACCTGCCACCAATAGTTTTTACCAGACTTATTAACCCTCTGTTCAAGAGCGTTTCCGGCTTCAAATGCTTTCTTACGAGCACCCGTGGTGATTTGTGATGTGTATTTATTACCATCAACATCCCACGCATTATATCGGTTACCCGACTTTTCTACTTTGACAACTAAATTAGCCATATATTTTATTTCCTTTTTTTTCTTTTTTTAAATTCATTATTTATCTCTCATTTCCTATACCTTAATATACGAATAAAATACTATATGAGTCAAGCTTTTTTTTCATTTTTTTTAAAATAATTTTATTAATCCTCAAGAAACAAATGTAATATAAATTCTAAAATTACTATTATCGCAAACGCCTGAGATAAAATTACAACCAAACTAACTATTCCTACTAATTCCATATTATCCTCTTTTAACCTTTCTGTTTCCACCAATGATATTTTCCATTAGATGTTTGAAATGTTCCCCATCCACATTTAGTCCAAATACATTTCCATTCAGATATGAACATTGATTCTTTATAGTGTTTCATATTCCACCCACAATTACACTTTGGATTTAATCTATTAAACAACTTATTAAACAACCATTTCACTTTCTAATTTTTCTCCAAGAATTTTTCATTCATAGTTTTTGAAATCTGAAGTACTGAATTTAAGTCAACGAACTTAGCATCTTTACCATACATAGTTTTGAAATCTATTAGAGTTTCATCTCTACCATAATCTGATTCACTAACGAAGTAAGATAACACTTTGATTCCTCTTTTTCTAAACTCTTCAACTTGTTTTTTAGTATGAGAGATAGCCTGTTTGTGGTAGTAATTAATTTCACTATTACTAAACATAGGCATCCCATCAGAAATATTCAAGAAGAAAGAATCTCTATTATTTGAAGTAGGAATAACATCATTCATAATTGCTTCGAAACATAATCCCTCTGGTGTAGTTCCACCTGGATAAATACTTGGAAACATTTTTTTGACTTTTGAAAACTTATCTTCTCTTGAATCATAAGCAACTAAGATAAGTGGATTACTACCACTTCTTCTTCTGTAATCTCCATCATGAGTACTTCTGAAAGAAACCATCACATCAACATTCTGAATCATATCAATTGCCTTTACCATAGCAATTGTAGTAATCATTGATTGTCTCCATTTTGAACCACTCATAGAACCACTAGCGTCAACTGAGATGTGTAAGAAAGCATCTGAATAAGATTCTGTGAAAGTGGTTGAGAAAACTCTTTCGTTTCCAAAACCTAACTCACTAATTAATCTCTTGTCAATCTTTCCACTATCTAATCTGTTCCACTTTAAATCTCTTGACTCACCACGAACTTGTAATTTCTTACCAAGTTTAGTTCCAAGTCTAATTCCCTCAGAAACTATATCACTATCATTGTTATGGTAGTAACTATTTTTTCCACGAAGTACGGATGGGAAAACATTCTCATCAATCATTGATTGAGTTAACTTCTTAACATAGATAACTCCAACACCTTTACCAGGAAGATACTCACCAGTATTGTAATCGTAATCACCACTCGATAAATTTTCACCAGCAGTAACTTTTTCAACACCAGCCTCTTCCATAGTTTTGACTAATGAAGAATCTTTCTTAGTTAGAGTACCAACTTTTTTGGTATCTCCATTGTTAAAATCTTTTTGTTTCTGAAGTGCATTTTCTAATTGTTTTTGTTGTTTCTCATTTAACTCAATTGGTTTACCTTTTCCATCAACACCTTTTGGATTAGTGGATTGTCCACCATCTCCATCAGTTCCCTCACCATTAGAATTTTCAAGTGACTCTAATAATTCATCGAATTCTTCTTCTGACATTTTAGTCCCATCAGGATTAATTGGTGTTGGTGATGGTGAACCATCTCCACCCATCTCATTAGAATCTTGTCCATTCATACCATTAGTATCAATAGGATTTCCATTCTCATCTAACTCAACTTCTGGAAGAACATTTAAAATAAGATTGTAAACCTCAATAGCAACTCCGAAAGCTTCTTCAGTAGTTTGTAGTTTTTTAACTCTTCCATTACCAAAGATAGTTTGATAAATTTTATCTAAATTAGGAAGAACATCTAACCTACGATTCTTATTAGTTAGATTTAAGATTCTCATAATATATGAATCCCAATCTAATGAAGTATGTGAATCAGTAAGTAATGCTCTGTCAATTACTTTAGAATGAAAGTACTTGTCATACATTGAATGATAGTAACCTTTATAACCTGGTGAAGAACTGAAAACATAATAGTCAATTCTTCTATCTTCAACATAGTTTAATAAATTTTTAAGATGTCCTAATACATCCCACTTTCCGAAACCAACTTTTTCACCATCTTTGAATACTTCCATTGGAATATTAATCTCAAGATTTTTTAAGAAGTCGAAGTTAGAAAGTTTAATGTGAGAACCCTCATGAAGAGCCAACCCAACAACTGGGTCAAAATTCTTTTCGTCAATCTTAGAACCAATCATAACTTTCTTACCATCAGTATAAGAAGAATCTTTTGATTGGAATTGAACTTTAATATCAGAACGATTAGTAACAATAGTTACAAAGTTTGAAATAGCTCTCCTATAAGAAGCCAACTGAACATGGTCTACACCTTTTTTTATTGGTGTATTATCTTCATCGAGAATTGAAGTTCTACGATTATCCCATTCAGTATCAGCCCAAAAAGAAGAGAACGGATTAGTCTTTTTAGTAGAACCAATCGAGTATTTCTCTCGTAGAGCCATAGGATTAAAATGTTTAATTTTTGTCATTTCTTTATTATTTCCCTTTTTCATATATCTAAATATACCACTTTTTTAGTATATAAGTCAAGCATTATTTTATCTTTTTTTAAATTAATTGGATTAGTCAACCCAACAAAAATCACAAAAACAAAATATAATACCTTTCTCATATACTGCAATATACGAATAAAAAGCAGTATGTGTCAAGCTTTTTTTTTATTTATTGAAAATAATTTTTATTATTCTTTTTAGAATTTCTACGCTTCCAAGTTCTATATAGTATTTTAAATACATTTGGAATGAATGAAATTACCACACCTAATATGTTGTGTTTATTGACAAAATTATCAGTCAATATAACTGATGGTTTTAGGTTTGTTACTTTATGCATCATACCACTTGGTGTATACATTAAGTCACCTTTCTTTTGTACACCATGATATTCAGTAAATAATGTTTTAAACTTCCATCTCTTTTCACCTTGGATACATATTGCCCATGCACTACTACTTAATATATCTATGTGCCAATCTGAATATGAATTCGTAGGCCCTATATAAAATGAAAAGAATAGTTTATCTTTAAACCACTTAATATTATTCCAACTACTAAATTCTTTTGGATACTTTACATTGTTCTTTATATTACTCACAAATGATGGTGTTAATGATATTGACCAGTCTACTAAATAATATGGTTCCTTATCTTTTGTTGTTCTGATATAATCAATATAAGAACTTAGACTCATTTGTTTAGAATCGTTTCTCCATTTCATTTCTTTATTAGAACGATATACTATAACATCCATATTACCAAATTGTTTTTTTAATCTACTAAGATTCCACTTTTTAATTATATCCCAATCAAATAATTTATCTGCAGAAATTATAAATGGTTTTTTATAATCTATATCATCTAAGGATTCTATTCTAATTATTGGTAATGTTTTTTTCATATTAAATTAAAATGTTTTAAAATTGATTTTTGTTGTTTATTTGCAAACTCTGATATTATTGTTTTCTTTTCATTAAAAGTATCATTGTGATAATCATAACTTATATAATTTGATCTCATCGGAAATAACTCACCATATACATAACTAAATTCTAATATCTTGTTATCTAATATATCAAACTTTAGATTAGGTGTATTTAGTTCTTTTTTTATTCTTACTATCTCTCGTAATAATCCTTTATCAAACTCTTTCTCTTCTAATCCAATCATATTAGGTTGTGGCCTTTTATACCATTCTGTTTCTAAATAATTTATATTGTGTGGAAAATTTGTTGGACTATCCCATTCTTTAAATTGTCTTACTCTACATCCGTATATCTCATCTTCAGTTATGACAATTCTATGTTCAAATTCTACATCAATATACTCCATAACAAAACATGGAAAAAAGTTATCACCATTTGGTAATGACTCACCAACTAATTGTTCTAATATTTCTTTCTGTAGAAATTGTTTATCATATAAATAAAATGTAGATTCTGCTCCAGCACCCTTTGATGATTTTACTATTTTACCTACTTTTATATTATCCAATAACTCTTCAAAGTTATTACAAGTTATAGCATCAGGTCTATACTTCTCATCAATTAACTCAAATTGTTTTATTTTATTTTCAAAGTAATCGTATGTTGTTTGGTTTGGCCAAATGTTTTCACCATGATACTCAACTAACTTTGGATATACTTTCGAGTGTTGTTCTGTATCATCTTTATCTTGTGCAAACCTACCAAGGAATATATCACCATAACCCTCATACTCTGTAAGTTGATAATCAATATTATATTGTTTACATAGTTCTATGAACTTAGGATGATACCAACCATGTAAGTCTTGAACTACTCTGTCTGAATTATCTGATATTTTATAATGTGTGTCTTTGTGAATTATAACCATTAATTGTTTTTTAGTCACATACTAAAATGTTATTTGTATAATAATATCCTGATTCAGTTTTTAATGTTACTACTTCTGTACCACTTGTATGATCATCTTGTTTCTCTGCAATACATCCTCTAAGTCCATCGATAGTTTGTATTGATGCACCCTCTGGTATTTCATTAACTCCTACCTCTGACCATTCTCCATCTACATTAATTGGAACTTTGTGAAATACGGTAAGTGAACATTTTAATTGACCACTTAGTATATACCAAACTTCTGATTCCTCAGCCACTCTAACATCTTTTTCTGTAACGAGTGTGGTTTCGTTTTGATTTGTATCAAAGTTAAATGATAATACTCCCTCACCTACATCAACACTTGTTAATTCTACTAAACTCTCATTTACATTAATTTTGTTTTCTGTAAACATATCGGAAGTTGTTAAACTTAAGCCCATTTTATTCTCCTGTATATTGTTCTACTATAAATATCTTTATTTTGAAAAAACCTTAAAGGTGGTTAAATCTCTATATGGTGGATCTTCAATTAAGTCAGGATTTGTATCTTCTAACCTACCCATTAATTGTATTCCCCAATTTGCTTGTGTTGGTGTCATATACATATTCCAACCACAAAATTCTATATCATCATCATGGTAATTCAATCCATCTGTCCTACCCTCATATCGTGCTTTCTTAAACCACTCATAATCATCTTTATTATCACAAAGTATTGCACCACCCTTACCAATAGGAAGATGTTTTTTAACATGAAAAGATAATGTCATATAACTACCTTTAATATACATATCTTTCATCATTCTTTTTGCTGCATCCCAAATTGGATATGGTTTAATCTGATATAATCCTTTCCACTCTCTATCTTCAAATTCTACCTCACCACCTGCATGTATAATAGACATAGGAATAGAAAGGTAAGTATGTTTAGGTAATAAAGTTTTTCCAACACCCAATCGTTTACATATTAAAAACATTGCGTTAGTGCAACTATCCACACAAACAACATAAGGTGCTCCTGTATAATTACTCAATTCTTGTTCAAACTCTTTTACAACTTTGTATGGATTCATAATATATCTACTCCATTAATAAATATATTATCTAATACTGAAAGTGTGTTTTTTGTTTTATAATCAATATATTCTAACTTGATATTACTAAATAAACTTTCATCAATATAATTTGTTGCACTTGGGCCTGATACATAATGTGTTCCATTAAGTTCATTTATTAACTGAACTAATCTTTCTGATGAATTACCTTTTAGATTAAAGTCTTCTGAATAATAAAACTTTGTATTGATGTTTAAGGTTTTAGAAATCTTTTTCATAGTGTAACGATTTAACTCATATAGATATTTCCAATCTTGTAAATAGAAATCTAATAAATGTTTATATTGATTAAAGTATTTTTCTTTACCATATTTCTGTGTAATACTTTTATAATGTTTCTTCTTCCAATTAATCTTATTACATATTTTAATATCAATTATATTTGTATCTAAACTTTCTCTATGAATTGGAACTGATAACCATTGATTAGGTTTAATCCTATTTCGTGTTCTCCAATCTTGTTTGGTGAATTGTACATTATCATAAAAGACAAACTTGTCTACTGAATTAATTAATTCAAATACACCAGTCCAAGGTAAGTAATTACTTTGTAGTATTGCAATTTTCATAATCCTATAATCGTTTCTATTTCACTTTCATCTATAATGTTATATTTCTCATTTGAACTATTCA